>JAESGN010000497.1_pt1 | contig 32493 bp, 37 predicted proteins | sample 9269731 | NCBI WGS metagenome assembly JAESGN01 (sample SAMN15720683, study PRJNA650826) | algae metagenome | isolation source: Mojavia pulchra JT2-VF2 and co-occurring heterotrophs from desert soil | place: USA: Cadiz Valley, Joshua Tree National Park, CA | collected 1998-06-08
CTCGACCGATATTATTGAGTGTAGTGGCTTCACCAGAGCGATCGCCCACAGCACGCCATAGGGGAAGAGCTTGGTTGTAAAAATCGAGTGCTTTTTGCTTTTGTCCTAAAGCGTCGTAGACTCCACCGATATTATTGAGTGTAGTGGCTTCACCAGTGCGATCGCCCACAGCCCGCAATATGGGAAGAGCTTGGTTGTAAAAATCGAGTGCTTTTTGCTTTTGTCCTAAATCGTCGTAGACTCGACCGATATTATTGAGTGTAGTGGCTTCACCAGTGCGATCGCCCACAGCACGCCATAGGGGAAGAGCTTGGTTGTAAAAATCGAGTGCTTTTTGCTTTTGTCCTAAAGCGTCGTAGACTCCACCGATATTATTGAGTGTAGTGGCTTCACCAGAGCGATCGCCCACAGCACGCCATAGGGGAAGAGCTTGGTTGTAAAAATCGAGTGCTTTTTGCTTTTGTCCTAAAGCGTCGTAGACTCGACCGATATTATTGAGTGTGCGAGCCTCACCAGAGCGATCGCCCACAGCCCGCAATATGGGAAGAGCTTGGTTGTAAAAATCGAGTGCTTTTTGCTTTTGTCCTAAAGCGTCGTAGACTCGACCGATATTATTGAGTGTAGTGGCTTCACCAGTGCGATCGCCCACAGCACGCCATAGGGGAAGAGCTTGGTTGTAAAAGTCGAGTGCTTTTTGCTTTTGTCCTAAAGCGTCGTACACTAGACCGATATTATTGAGTGTAGTGGCTTCACCAGAGCGATCGCCCACAGCACGCCATAGGGGAAGAGCTTGGTTGTAAAAATCGAGTGCTTTTTGCTTTTGTCCTAAAGCGTCGTACACTAGACCGATATTATTGAGTGTAGTGGCTTCACCAGAGCGATCGCCCACAGCACGCCATAGGGGAAGAGCTTGGTTGTAAAATTCGAGTGCTTTTTGCTTTTGTCCTAAAGCGTCGTAGACTCGACCGATATTATTGAGTGTAGTGGCTTCACCAGTGCGATCGCCCACAGCCCGCAATATGGGAAGAGCTTGGTTGTAAAATTCGAGTGCTTTTTGCTTTTGTCCTAAAGCGTCGTAGACTCGACCGATATTATTGAGTGTAGTGGCTTCACCAGTGCGATCGCCCACAGCCCGCAATATGGGAAGAGCTTGGTTGTAAAATTCGAGTGCTTTTTGCTTTTGTCCTAAAGCGTCGTAGACTCGACCGATATTATTGAGTGTAGTGGCTTCACCAGTGCGATCGCCCACAGCACGCCATAGGGGAAGAGCTTGGTTGTAAAATTCGAGTGCTTTTTGCTTTTGTCCTAAAGCGGAGTAGTTACGCCCAAGCCAAACTAGTGCATTTGCTTTAAGTTTTTGATCTTTGAGTTCCTGTGCCATAGCCGGAACTGGCTGTAATATTTGTATTGCCTTTTGGTGTTCTTGTTGCTGTGTCAGTTTTATCCCTTGTTCTAGCAGTTTTTCTGCTTCTTGCGATCGCGAGTTTTGAGTTTGTCCCCAGGTGGGTTGAGCTATCAGCATTACTGTTAAAGGCGTGATATAAAAGCCCACAGCCAACAAACTGGTGAGAATTTTTTTCATAGAATATTACAGATATAATCAGTTTTTATGAGCATCAGCCGAAGTTGTAGTTAAAAATGTTGAAACTGTGGTTACTAACGTTGAAGCTGCTATAAGAAATACTGAAGCTATTGTTACAACAGATGAAGGGTTTGTTATCAATGTTGAAGCTGTTGTTACTAACGTTGAAGTTGCTATAACAAATACTTAAGCCGTTGTTAGAAAAACTAAAGCGTTTGTTATTAATGCTGAAGCTATCGTAACAAACGTTAAAGTTGTCGTTATTAATGTTGAAGCTGTTCTAACTAACGTTGGAGTTGTTGTAACTAACGTTGAATTGATCGTAAAGAACGTTGAAGCAAATAGTTTATTGCTAGATTCGATTCTCAGGCAGTTGCTGAAATAATTTACGATTAATAAGGTTTTGCCAGAATGGTGATCGTTCGTTGTTGCGAATTGAACTGGATTTCATCCACAACATATTGCCGATTTCTAGCCACTGACTGAATACCCTGCAACTGTGCTGTGGAAACTACAGGTGGTTTGAGTTTCACTACCGCCTGACCTTGAGTAGGATTTTTGACGGTAAAAGTATTTAAAGGGATACCACTCCAAGTTACTGGCTTACCTATGGGGCGATCGCGCTCACCCCGGATAATTTGCCGCCCATTGCTTCTGTAAACCAACGCCCCATTCTTGAAGACTACTTTTTGAATTTGGCTCAGGGGAATCATGGCAGTTTTACCACTACGCTGAATTGATAGTGCTTGCCCTTGTGCATCAATTCCTATTACCCTACCACTGCTTGACTCACCCTTTTTAAGGATGACCTCTGCTAACTCTGGCAAGGCCACTATAAGTTCTAATTCATCCGCTTTGACTGGTATCTGTGCTAAGAAGAAACTTTCCGTCTTGACATCTTTGCTAATTACAGCTTGAATATTTCCTGCTAGCGCTGCTGCCATTACTAGGATTGCCACAACCCATCCCTGGAAAAAAGCTTTCATAGTTTTAACAGTCTATTTGACTGTTTTTAACTTTCTCATTAAACTTCAAACGCAGATACCAAATTTCCGTAAAATCACTAAAAGAAACTGATTATTTACCTGTAGTTATGCCGCAGGGGTAACGCACCATCCTAGATTTTTGGTGCATTAAGACTGATGTCCATAAAGCACCCTACTTTCTGCATTGTTTACTTAATTACGAATTACGAATTACGAATTACAAATTAGTATGACCCAAACCCCCAACCAGGAAACCAATATTTTAGGTAAATTCACGAGTGTACTTGGCTTACTGGGTGCGGCGCTTTTCTTTGCAGGCTGGATTTATCGTTGGTCATATTTCTACTTTTTTCAGCTAGAAGTTAATACCCTCGACTTACCTGCACAGTCTTTTTTGATAGTTCCCCTGCAAATATTTCTCGGAGATATCTGGACAATATGCAAAACAGCGATCGCTTTTATTGTAGCTGCGATCGCCATTCAGGTAACATTATGGTTAATTAAGATCGTTAGTGATGCGGTAGTTTCTGCAAGCCAATTACTACTGAGTCGCATCATCTCTGCAACTCAACACAAACGCTCATGGATAGCTAAACAGCTAAAATCTATAGCTGAATTTAGTTTTGGGCAACTGCGTTCAGTGGAGTTTCTGCGATCGCTAGTTAATGAGATAGTAATAGTATCTTGGGTATTAATTGTGATATTTTGGTTAGCTCGTTGGCAAGGCATTGCAGATGCTAGGCGGGATGCTGGTCAAAATTCTACCTTGCCCGTTGTAGCGTTAATTACACCTGAAGAAAAATTTGCTGTAGGGCGCAAACTTGATGATATATTTGCTGACCCTTCGTTGAAAGGTTATCGCATAATTGGAGACAGAGGTTTATTCGATGACTTGCGGGGCAGAGAAGATAATGATATTAGCAATCCAAAGCAGCCGCGAGTCTGGCGCTTACTCCTAGAACGTGGCGGCTGGATTTATTTGTTTCGAGCATTACCCCCAAATGCAAAATCTAACGAGATACCATCAGTGTTAGCTATTCAAGAAAGCGATAAGGGACATATCATCATTCGCAGTCCAGAAATTTCTAAAACTAGTTCTCCTTAATATCCGATGATAACGTGATGCGAAAATTGAAGGGCGATCGCTCAAGGTTTTTTCATCATAAATCTAACTAGCGTAGAGAATGCTTGAAACCATACGAGCGGTTATTTGTTCCTCTTTTTGCCGCCTTTGGGTAGTCTCCCAACCATTCAGATTTCGGTTTCATTTCAAACAGCGTGGCTTCTAACATTGCCAACAACAGATTTTTTCTTCTCAAAGTTTGTTTACGAAAGATTGTAGCTTGTTGCCCTAAACTTCTGTATGCAGACCACGAAACATCATTTGATACAGAGATGCCCACGTCCGTAAGTATTTGCTGTCTCAATATCAAGTGTGCCTGCAAAAGTTCATCCACGTTGATATTAGAATGATATGTTCTGACTGCTTGAGGATGTCGCCAAATGTAAGCAATTCCATCAAGTTGATTGACCTCTCTATTAATGGCAGTTAAAGACCAATCTTGAGATAAACTACTGTGAAAAGTACAGTTTTTTGCCAGTTTATCTTCTTTTAACGTAAAAATCTGACCAATTTCCGCAAAACAATACTGTTGTGGATGGGCAAAACACCGCGCAAATCCATTACCAGGGTCAACGTTATAGTCCATCAACTGGACAAAACCAAGAGATTCTAGAATAGTAGTTTGTTGCTGTAACCAATTTAAATCTAACTGTGGGTAATCTGCAATTACTGCTACTTTGAACTGCCATTCATTCGGTGTTGCCCGAAGCATCTGAATTTTTACATTTGATAGGAACCAGAGCAACGGAAATGTCACCAAAGCAATAACTATTGTGAAACCTAACAAATCTGGCAGATTCAGCAGATTAGTCAATTGCCAACCATTACCAGCAAGAAGATATAAAAATAAAGCTAAACCCGAAAGTACGTAGCTCCCCACCGCAAGCCAAAATGCTTGTATTCCTGAACTCAGTTTCATTGCTGCCTTTCTGCAATACTGTTACCCGGTTAGAGTACCCAGCGAAGAAGCTTCAATATCTATCTGTAGAATAATAAATCACTTAATATTTTTTCATCCTTTCCTGCGACTGCTGCGGCGTGTAGGTGGGGATGGTGGAGGTGGTTCCTGAGATTTTAGCTTGTCATCATCAGTGAGAAACTCTACATAAAAGCCCTTTTGGTGATAATGCTGACCCAAGATGACAATACTGGCATCACCCATAGAAGTTTTTTCTACAGCTTGATTTGGGAATTGAGCCGCTAAATGTCTTAATTTTTCCTCTTCCCAAAGAACAATTTGCTCATGAAACTTCGCCCAAGGTGTTGTTTCATCAGCTGCATAAGTTATGATTTTGGCAAATTCTTGAGCTGCTATACGTTTACTTTCTGAATTTGCTGTTTTAGCCTGTGCAATATGATTACCTGCTTCTATAACAGTAGCTAAAGGAAGCACTAGCGTTGTTGATTTGGCGATTTCTGCCTTAATTTTCTGATTTACACGCTCAAAATTCCATTCATTATTACCAGCAGTTTCTTTCCCTGGAACTTCTAACCAAACGCATAAAAGCGATGTATCAATGAGTAGCACCTTTCTCATATTAGTAACTATTCATTACGAGAAAGGCTTCTTTCAATTGCACCCTTAGTTGTCATATCACCTAAAGAATATGATGCAAACAACTTAGAAAAATTATCAATATCTTCTAAAAGAGTTAGCTTGCTTTCTCCAGTTTCAGAATCGCGGTGTGCGACAACTACAAATGGCACAATCTCTGGGCCTAAAGCATCAAGCAAAGCTGGGTTATGGGTAGTAAGTAAAATATCAATCTTTCTTTTTTCACCAATTTCTCGCAGTATTCTTACCAGTAATTCTGCACGTGAGGGATGCAAACCATTATCTATTTCTTCTATAACAATTTGGCTACCTTCTGGGCGAGTGAGTAATGCTGTGAAAATTGCTAAAAAGCGTAAAGTTACATCTGACATACTCCTGGCATCAATCTTTGGAAGATTATAACCCTTTTTCCACTCTTCCTGATAGTAAAGCATAGCGCCTCTTCGTAATTCGCTATCTTCTTCTGCCCATACTTTTTGAATACCGCCTGCTGCTAATTGTTTAATATATGTGGATAAAGTTGATTCTACTTCAGCTTTTTGTTCATCAGGTAATGCTACTAAAACACTTGCGATATTTGAAGCATCGCTTTTTATGCTTTCACAAAGGTGTGAATAATCGCGCATTTTTGAAGGTATGGGATTAAGGATTAAAATATTTTCTAAAGCATCAATAATGAAATTTTTTCCTTGATGTTTTAATGCCAAAAACTTATTATATATTTTTTCAAATTCTTCATCATTGATCTCTTTATTTTTATTTAAAATTTCATGTATTTCTAGATTTTCTTCTATTTCAATATGACCAATTTTCACTTCTTTTAATCCACTAATATTAGATGGAAAATAATTTCTTAAATTAATTGTGTTAATTGTATCAATATAATTAAAAACCCTGTTTTCAGTGAATAATTTAAATTCAATATATTCTTCTAAAATTTTAACTAATTGTAGTGTTTGTATATTAATAACATACAAATAATCTGCTTGTTCATCCTCACCCTGAACTAATGCTTTTAATGTAAACTTAGTTTCTGGTTTTCGTGCAGCCCACTCTACACCACCGCGAATAGATGGAAGCGTTTTATCGCCTGCTAAAGCTGTTTCAATATTCTCGCCTCTAGCTATTCTTTGCAAAAATTCCAAAGCTTCAACCACATTGGACTTTCCACTTGCATTCGTACCAATCAGAACAGTCAAAGGGTCAAGTGGAAGTTCTGCATAACGGAAACTTTTCCAATTTTCAAGGATGAGTTGCTTAAGCATGGCCCACTCCAAATAAGGTGTATTGAGTGTCTAATAAATTTATAACAACAGAATGATAAACGCTATTAATTATGTATCCACAACTTGTGAATGCAAGTTTAGTTTATGTAGTCGCACCTTTAAGGGTGTTGACTATTGCCACAATATCTGATGATAACTTGAGGTTACAAATAAATAGCGATCGCTCCAGATTTTCCATTGTTATTCAAATAATTAGCCCATATTTTTAAATCGTAGCGTCTCTAATTTACCCCAGTGTAGAGAAGAGGCGATCGCATATTAAATAATATTTCCCAAATTCATGTGATTTTCGGTGGAAATTAGGGAAATATAAATTTGTAACGTTTAATTAAATTTGCAATTCAGGATTAAGTTGTAATTTACCTTCTTCAACTCCAAACTCTCCCGAAATTCGTATTCGTACTGAATTTATAGATAACAAGCAAGTAGTTATTCGCATTGCTGATAATGGTTCAGGAATTCCTTTGAATGTAAAGCAGCGATTATTTGACCCTTTTTTCACTACTAAACCTGTGGGCAAAGGAACTGGATTAGGGCTATCCATCAGCTATCAAATCATTGCAGAAAAACACGGTGGTCAACTGCAATTTCTTTCTGCTGTTGGAGAGGGAACCGAATTTATTATTAAAATTCCTGTTGAACTTAATTTTTGATAAATTTAGGTAAACAACACAGATAAACGCAGATGCACACAAATAAATATCGGTGTTTATCTGTGTGCATCTTTGGATATTTTTAGCTTTATTTAGATTTTTGCAAGAAGTCTAATAAAGAAATAAATTAAATTAAAGATTTGAGGTTTGATCCGCAGCCACATAAGAAATTGTAAAGCCTGGAAACAACCATCATATCCCTATTCACCAACCTCAACCAAAGTAGGATGTTTACTATCTTCACTAGACACAATGATTTGACTAAATGCTCCATCACGCCAACTGTCTGCTATATCTTTAATAAAACTGGCGATGGGTATAGCAATTAACAAACCTAACACACCTCCCAATTTAGCTCCCAATAGTAAAGAAATTACCACCCAAACAGGATTTAAACCAGTTAAATTACCAAGAATACGGGGGGCGACAAAATTAGCATTTACTTGGTCAATCGCTACAGCTATACCTAATACTTCCACTCCTAGCCAAATATTTTGCAAAGCTATTAAAGAACTTACTATAGCTATGCCTATCCCTGTACCAAACGGGAAGAGGGAGAAAAAGCCAATGCCAATACCAAAAAGTAACGCTAAGGGAACATGCAATGCCAAAAATGCCAGTGTAATTGCAACTCCCAAAATAGCACCCAATGTTGCCTGACCAATAAAATAATTGTGAAAATCTTCTTGCAATAATTGCCGCACTTTTGAACCAATGTGAGGAGGAAACCACTGAAAAACTCCATCCCACAGGCTTTTCCCATTTAATACGAGATAGACCGTCAGCACTACTGCTAATAACACGTTGACGACAATGGCGATGGTATCGAAAGCAACGCTAAGAATTCTACCAGTGAAGGATTGAAGTTGATTAGACAATCTGTCTAATATTTGAGTAGCTAAACCAGTCAAATTTACAGGAAGTTGTTGTGTCGCTGCCCAATTTTGGAAAGCTTGGATTTGCTGACCGGCAGAATCAACCCAATAGGGAAGAATATTAGCCAGTTCATTAAGTTGTTCTATAATTAGCGGCACTAAGGTAATGCCTAAGGCCACTAAAATCACCACAGTAAGAAGCAAAGCTATTGCTATAGCTAAGTTACGTTGTACCCCGCGTTCCTGAAGAAACTGAATTGGATAATTCAACACAAAAGCCAGGAGGATGGCGGCAGCAAAAACGCTTACTAGAGGTTGAAAATACTGCACAACCTGAAGTAACAGCCAACCATTGAGAATGGCAATAGGAAATGCCAATCCGATACTTAACCATCGTGGTAGTTTGTTTGCTGATTGCATGAGTGGTGACTCCACAAGAACTCTAATTCTATTTTTGCTTCTGGGTACTGGACTCATGAAAAAGGTCAAAATTTCTCTCCATAAAATCCATAAAATCTAACATAATTCGCTGATGTACAGTCCCTAAAGGACGTACTTCACCAGCATTTTCTGAATAACACTGACCTTGGCGAATATTTTCTGGTGTCAATAACCCCATGTCCCAGCCTTCATTTAGAACTAGTTGATTTAATTCCACCAAAAGCGGTGCATGGAAGACATGACGGATCACTTTATCATCGGTATAACAACCAAATTCGGTAAATTCTGGTAAATTGTAGCCGATTTCTTCTAAAATCTCTCGCTTGACTGCTACATTTGGTGTTTCGCCAGGTTCGATATGTCCGCCAAACAGTGCCCAGGAACCAGGGTAAAGAATACTGGGGATGTTGTCTCGCAGTTGCATGAGAAACTTATTTTCTTGGTAGAGAATGGCGATCGCAACCTCAACCTTAGAATTATTCATAATTAAGACTCTTCTATATAAACTTCTCCAAACTCTTTGCCAGCTAAGGGTATGCTTTGGTAGCGAACTTTACCTTTAAACACAGCTAACTCTCCCTTTGCCAACTTAGTTTGATGAGTAATCACCCAGATTTTGCCAGTCGAGTCATCTATTTGATAAGCCCACCGCTTCACAAGCGGCACTTGCCTTTCTACCTTACCTTGGATGTAAACTGTAGCCCGGTTGTTTTGTTTTGGTTTGATTTCTCGAATTGAAGTGACGTTACTACCTATTCGGAAATTGCTGACGTTAAAGCCAGGTATCGAGTTACCACAACCAAAAAGTCCCACTACTAAGAACAAGGTAAACCCTAGACGGTAGGGAACAATGCTACGCCCGAACAATAAAGAAAAATAAAAATTTTTTGCTGGGTGCATGAGAGTCACCGGTTGAGAAAATTTTTGCATCAGTGCTTGCTTTGTTGCCAGCTTCATAAAATCAATTCCTATTCATACTAAGTTAGATGAAGAGTCCTGAGTAACGAGTGTTGAGCGAAAGATTCATCACAACTCAGCACTCAGCACTACTAACATTGGAGTTCGGACTCAAGGCGAATATAGCTGGAAATTCTCATGGAAACAAAAACTGCCAAACTTCTTGATGGTAAAGCTTTAGCTGAAAAAATTCATCAAGAACTTTCAAAGCGCATTACAGAGTTACAACCACAAATTGGGCGTCCTCCAGGTTTAGCAGTGCTGATGGTTGGTGATAACCCAGCATCGGCTGCTTATGTACGCAATAAAGAGCGAGCCTGCGCTAAAGTGGGTATTGCCTCTTTTGGTAAGCATTTTCCTGCTGAAACCACCCAAGCAGAACTAGAAGAAGTAATTGCTGCGCTGAATCAAGATGAACAGGTGGATGGCATTCTTGTGCAGTTACCTCTACCTAAACACTTGGATGCTGTAACTTTGCTGCATCAAATTGATCCTGATAAAGATGCTGACGGACTGCACCCAGTGAATTTGGGACGACTAGTGCGGCAAGAAGCAGGTTTACGCAGTTGTACCCCAGCTGGTGTCATGCGGTTGTTGCAGGAATATGAAATTCCTTTGCAGGGAAAACAGGCGGTGGTGGTGGGACGTAGTATTTTAGTGGGTAAACCAATGGCGTTGATGCTTTTGGAAGCTGATGCTACTGTGACCATTGCTCACTCGCGATCGCACAACTTAAAAGCCATTACCCAGAATGCTGATATTCTAATTGCCGCAGTAGGCCTTCCCGGATTGATTACCGCTGACATGGTGAAACCGGGCGCTGTTGTGGTAGATGTGGGGATGAATCGCGTTACCGATGCCAGTGGCAAAAGTCGTTTAGTCGGTGATGTCGACTTGGAATCAACAGCTGGCGTGGCGGAGTTTCTCACCCCAGTTCCTGGGGGTGTTGGCCCTATGACTGTCGCTATGTTGTTGCAAAATACATTTGCTAGCTATTTAAGGCGGCAAGGAGTTAAGAGTGATGAAACATGATCTGCGATCGCCCTACAGCCCTTCTCCTAAAGGAGACGCTACGCGTAGCTTGCTTCCTCGTAGGGGTACGGGCATCCTACGGCAGGCGCTGCGCTCCGCGCAATCGCATTTTGTTCTCTTAAATAGCGATCGTTCACGATCTGATTTTTCCTCTTTGTGTAGTGCAGCGCGACGGAAATAAAAATACTCTTCAAAATAGCGCAAAAGCCTGGAATAAAAGGTTTTTGAATTTTGAAGTTTAAATTTTGAATTTTACAAAGCAGCACTAGTGAGTCTTTCAGCTCCAAAGCCCCTTAAAATTGTGACGTATATGACAAAAATACCAAAATTTCAGGAATTTTAAGAATGGTAGCAACTGATAAGTTTAAAAAGACGCCAGAGACAGCCACGTTTAACCTATCAGCTTATCTCAAAGAGCGACAACAGCTTTGCGAAACCGCTTTGGATCAGGCGATTCCCATCGTTTATCCCGAAAAAATTTATGAAGCAATGCGCTACTCTCTCTTAGCTGGCGGCAAGCGTGTACGTCCCATTCTTTGCCTTGCTACCTGTGAAATGACTGGGGGCACAATCGAAATGGCAATGCCAACAGCTTGTGCCTTAGAGATGATCCACACAATGTCGTTGATTCACGATGACTTGCCAGCGATGGATAATGACGATTACCGTCGGGGTAAGCTGACAAATCACAAGGTATATGGCGAGGATATCGCTATTTTGGCTGGGGATGGCTTGTTGGCTTACGCTTTTGAGTTTGTGGCGACTCAAACCCCCCAGAATGTACCTAGAGATAGAGTATTGCAAGTAGTAGCTCGTCTAGGAAGGGCACTAGGAGCTGCTGGGTTAGTTGGTGGTCAAGTTGTTGATTTAGAATGCGAAGGTAAGCTGGATACTTCCTTAGAAACACTGAATTTCATTCATAACCATAAAACAGCAGCTCTTTTAGAAGCTTGTGTTGTTTGTGGAGGAATTTTAACTGGGGTATCGCCTGAAGATTTGCAACGGCTGACTAGATATGCTCAAAATATTGGGCTGGCATTCCAAATTGTGGATGATATCCTGGATATCACCGCTACTCAAGAACAATTAGGTAAAACTGCTGGTAAGGATCTCAAAGCGCAGAAAGTAACTTATCCCAGCCTTTGGGGAATTGAAGAATCGCGCTCAAAAGCCCAACAGCTAGTTGAGGCAGCTTGTGCGGAATTAGAACCATTTGGAGAACTAGCGCAACCTCTAAAGGCGATCGCTCACTTTATCACTAGTCGCAATCACTAAGCCAAGTCCTACGAGAAATTAAAAATTCCAAAACTTACCCCATAAATATATTTAGGGACTGGGATAATAGTAGACGACGCTTTGTGTCTGGTGCTAAGAAGCTTGACACAAATATTTCTCTCTCTACATAAATAAATTCAGGAGCTAGTGCTTGAGCGGGTTTTCCGAGTTGTAGGTACTGGTGTAGGATTTCATCCTTGATTTTTGAATTTTGCGAAAAGTTGAGCCAGTCGTTTCTGGGTTCCCACGCCACTTGCTACAAGTCGGCAGAGCCGCCCAAAGCAGTGGCTCCCCGTTATACGAACTGGCGTTGTCAGGAGGGAAACCCTCCTTAGCAAACTTTTCAAGACGCATTTTGAGAGAAGTCTCAACGTTGGCTGCCGACATACTAGTCCGTAGGCTAACTTGTCGTTAGTCATCAGAACTGAGGTGATTTTGACTGGGAGCCTAGCGACGGTCAATTTTGGATTTTGGGTTGCATCCAAACATTTCCAAAAAAAACAACTGCTGCTAATATCTACTAACCTAACCAAAATACCATGCAGGACATAGGCGATATCTTAGACAACCGGGTGCTGCTGGTTGCGCTGATAGCTTGTTTGATGGCTCAAGCCATGAAGCTCGTCTTCGAGCTTGCCACACATCGCAAACTAAATGTGCGTGTTTTAGTGACAACCGGAGGTATGCCCAGCGCTCATTCAGCTCTAGTTACCTCTCTAGCAACTGGTGTCGGGCAAACTCTAGGTTGGGCATCTCCTGATTTTGCTCTGGCTACAGTTTTTGCCATCATTGTCATGTACGATGCTGCTGGAGTTCGCCAAGCAGCTGGTAAACAAGCGCGGATTCTTAATCAAATGATTGATGAATTATTTGATGAAAAACATGAATTTAGCCAAGACCGCCTCAAGGAATTACTAGGACACACACCAGTTCAGGTAATAGCTGGGTCAGCTTTGGGCATAACCATCTCTTGGTTAGCTAGGTCTTTCTTAGCCAATAGTCTATAGTTCGTAGTTCATTCTCCAGCAACTAGCGACTATATGACTACTGGCTAACTACTGTAACCGCACAATTGACCGTAGTAACATCACCTTACGACTGTCTACTAAATAGGCAACAAAGCCGCGTTCATTTAGCTTCTGTAAGGTGCTGTATGCTTCTTTTTGGTTAGTGGTGTAAACTGCCAGTAAGTAAGGGCGTTGTCCGTAGGAAGCAAAGCCTACGTCACCTCCCACTACTTGTTCTACATTAGATGCGAGTTCTGGACGGTTGAAATAATCCACCAATACGGCATAGCCCTGTCCCAGAGCTTGAGGATTATAACTCACTGTTTGAGACGGTTGCACATCTGCGGGTCGAGTAGTGATGATCCCAGATAACCCAACAATATTGTTAATATATCTCGCCCAACGATTAGCATCGTCAATTTTGTTAAACCCTCCTATCCGTGTCACTGTATCTGTGAGGTATTGGCAGGTGGTGATGCTTTTAAGTTCAGGGGGTAAAGCATTACGCAGTTGCTTCTGAGTATTTGCTGTGGGGCTGACTACCAATAAAAGATACTCACCGACGTTCGGAGGTTGACAAACGGGAATACGTTGTTGAGCAGCAACAGAACTGATACCACCAATCAATCCCGCGATCGCTAATACTACAGCATATGGTAAATTCGGAAATCTCTGCACAACAGTCTCAGACATAAATAGTACTTTCTCAAAAGATTTCATAAAAATATATTTTGTTCCCCCTGGATGGTAGCAGGGGGGACAAAGAATTCAAAATTCAAAATTCAAAATTTAGAATATTGCCTTTTGACAAATACCTCCTGTCCCTGCTTAACCCTCACGAGTGATAATTATGTTTTACCACTTTTTTTAAGTATATTATGATACAGCAGCTAGAGATGCTAAAGCATTGGGAATTGTCTCAGAAGGAGCCTGAAATTCTCCTGTAATGACATATTCCAACCGCAGTTTCAACCACGTAATAAATTGAGAATTGGTAGAAATAATTGCAGCTGCTGGTTGGGGGCACTTTGCTTTAATCTCTGCCATCTCTGGTGCATCCAGAAAAGCTGGCTGCTTAACCAACCAAAAATCAATTTCTTTTTCTTGTTCGTGGTAATGACGGGTGCGTTCCTTTAATACCTCTTCTATTGGTTCTTCATGTACCAAAAAGTTCTGACTTGCCAAAACGTAATAGTAAGTTTGCATTTTCATCCTTTGATTGTTAATGATTGGTTTAAGGGCACAGATATATTCTGTACCCTTAAAAATTAACTCTTCTTGACTTTTTTAAACCAAGAACTAAAGGGACAAGCGCTTGCCTTGTTTTCACTACTTGAGTATTTGCCGCCAACTGTCAGCTTTTCTAAAAATAGCGTGTTGTCAAAGTAGTGTTCCAAGGAAACAATTTGTAGATCATCAGTAACTTTGGCAATGCTCATACCGATGATTTCTACTGTCTCTCCAGTTGGTGCATAGTCTTTGTATGCACCTTTAAAATGTCCCCAGTGTCGCCATTTAAATGTTACGTTCGGTGGCCCAGAGAAAACTTCCAAAACTTCCCAAGGAAATCCTTGAGGAAACGTTGTGTGGAAGATTTGACCTGATGATTCAAAACTTTCAGCAGAAGCTTTGTAATGCTCTGAATCAGCCATAAATAAATTGTAAGTACCTTGGGCTGCTAAATCTGTGGCTGTGTATTCTTGACCTCCATTAGTACTCACACGAAACTTGTCATTGACAATGGACAACCACTGCTGCGGGTTAGTTTTGAAAGATACCTCCATCTCGAAGGTTCTTACCAAGTTTTGCACGATCGCTTCTAAAGTACCCTCTAAGTGAATGCGTGTACTTTCTTTAGCCAGATTCTCTTTAGACCGAGAATAATCAGGCGGTGTCTGATAGCGCCATTGGGCATCAGTACTGCCTTCAATAACTTTATCCCGATCCTGTACCCAAAGTGGAAGATTGTTAGGCTGTGTTGCGCTCATAGAAGTCTTTGCTGAAGATTTTGACCCCAAATTTCTAGATTTCGCAGTTACAACCCCTCTGTCTTTAAAGAGTGCTGAGTGCTGAGGAGCCAGTTGCTGAGTGTTGAGTTAGGAGTTATTCTCCTTGTCCCCAATGCCCAGTCCCCAGCCCCTAGAGTTCGCCTCGTATGGCTTGTTTCATCTCACGGATTGCTCTTTCCATGCCTACTAATGCTGCCCGACTGATGATAGTATGACCAATGTTTAGTTCTTCCATCCCTGGAAGACTAGCCACAGGGTAAACGTTCCAGTAGGTAAGCCCATGCCCAGCGTTGACTCGCAATCCAGCTTGAATTGCTTGCTCACACCCTTTAGCTAACACGGCTAATTCTTGCTTGCGATTTGTTTCATCGACCGCCTCAGCATATTGCCCAGTGTGCAATTCGATAAACTTCGCCTGCACTTTGACAGATGCTTCGATTTGTGATGGTTCGGCATCGATAAATAGACTAACTGGAATGCCAGCACTCTGCAATTTATTAACTATCTCACCTATTTTAGCAATTTGCCCGACGATATCTAAGCCGCCTTCTGTGGTGACTTCTTCGCGCTTTTCGGGTACTAATGTTACATAATCAGGTTTGATGTCGAGGGCAATTCCTACCATTTCATCGGTAGCTGCCATTTCTAAATTCAGGTGCGTTCTCACCGTTTGCCGTAAGATTCGCACATCCCTGTCTTGAATATGCCGCCTGTCTTCTCGCAGATGTACTGTAATTCCATCTGCACCCGCTAATTCTGCCAGTACCGCCGCCGCTACAGGGTCTGGTTCCACCGTCCGCCGTGCTTGTCGGATGGTAGCGATATGGTCAATGTTTACGCCGAGTGTAGGCACCCCTTTTTTCTCCTGATCCACAGTCCTCAGAATCTTGATTTTACCGGAAATACTGGTTGCTAGGTGAGTTAGGGAGCGATCGCGTTCCTTACTCGACGGATTTACAATAATATCTATACCTACTTTTCAAGGCGATATGCTTTTAAAACTGCAACAAATTATCGTCAAACCAGGTCAACAAATGCTGCTCAAAGATGTTAGTTGGCAGCAGTTAGAAAATATTTTAGAAGAAATGGGAGAAAGACGTGCTGCACGTATTTCTTATAGTTATGGCTGGTTAGAAATTATGGTTCCTCTACCTGAGCACGAGAAAGATAAAGAAATATTCGGTGAGTTGGTGAGAATTTTATTAGATCAACTCCAAATAGATTTTGAGCCTTTTGGTTCCACAACACTCAAAAATGAACAAATGCGGCAAGCCGTAGAACCAGATACCAGTTTTTATATTCAAAATCAAGCTGCTGTAATTGGCAAAAATCGCATTGATTCAACTATAGATCCGCCACCAGATTTAGCCATTGAAATTGATATTACCTCCCGCACTCGATTTGATAACTATGAAATTTTGGGAGTTCCTGAACTTTGGCGATATACACAACAAGGTTTAGAAATTTACTTGCTACAGGAAGGAAAATATATACAATCTAAATCAAGTCCAAATTTTCCTAATATTCCAATTATTCAATTAGTCAATGAATATGTTCAGCAGTCTTTAACGATTGGGAGAAGTCAAACTATTCGTAATTTTAGAAATTGGGTAAAGACTAATTTATAGTTAATCTTAAATTAAGTTGCGCTGGCACTGTTTAATGTAATAAGAGAGAATTCACGCTACTAAGGTTGAATTAGCACAAATTCATATTGATTAGTACCAAGCTTTTGTTGAACTTTGACTAAAAAGATGGGGTTGTCTTTGCGATCGCCTGATGGTGAAAACTGAATCTTTCCCGTTGCACCATCGACTGAAAAATTTGGACTGTGTAGCGCTTTTTGTAACTCCTCACGGGTATTGCTTTTTTGCAACCCTGCAATGATTGCCAGAGTTGCATCATAAGATGTCGCTGTTCCCCAACTCACCGAAGCTTGCCATAATGAATAGGAATTCTTGACAAAGTTTGAATTGGGATCACTCCCACTATGCCAAACAAGTGCTACTACTCTTGCTGGCTGTTAGCTTTAACTTTCAACTTTTTGCCGTTGGCTTCTACTTCTAATTCAATTAGTTTGTTACCCAGGCGATCGCGCAAGTATCCCAGGAATTTTTGAAAATTGGCAAGGCTTACCTCAGTCTGCAAAACTCCTACCAGAAAACCTCCAACAGACTTTGCTCCTTGGGGTGTGTCTGCCACTGCTACGAGTTCTGCACTTTCTACATCTAAGTCTTTTATCTCTCGCAAGTGATTTCGCGTTTCTCGTTCCTGTTCCTCTGCATCTAAGCTGGGACTAGAAAGAGCGATCGTTAGTTTAACGTTAGATTCAGAACTCCTTTTGTCTCCTTTTAGATTTTCAAGCAGTTAACAATTAACTATATTTCAGTGATTTCTCTATTGACACCACATCTACAATATGGATTCTCCTAAAAATTTTTGCTATTTTTACAAAAAGTTATAAAATTCAATAAAAATCGATAGATAGGTAGATATAGGAGCATCACGGCTGCTTCTAACTCGAAGCACTTGTATAAAAGCGCAACGCAAATCGCCAAAACCAAGTAGAGATTAAAAATAGCCCGAATGCCAACCCTACTGCACCAATAACCCAGGTGATTTGACCCCGACCCAGCATCACTTCTGCTGGCACATTAGTTAAAAAGGCTACTGGTACTACGAAGGTAAAGAAAAATCGGTAAGCGCTCGGATATGCTACTATCGGATACCTTCCAGCTTCCAATAAACCTCGTAAGACTTCGGTGACGTTGTATATTTTCACAAACCAGATGCTAGTCGCTCCTAGCATAAACCACAGGCTATAAAGAATCACCAAGCCGAATAATAACGGCACTGCACTGGCTAGGTAGTTGCTTATTCCCAAGCCAAGGCGTCTACCTGCATAGCCAATTATGATGCTGCCAAAGACTAAATCTGGCAGACCCCAAGGGGAAAGTGTATGGGTGGAAAGCCAAAATTGACTGCGGATAGGTTTTAGTAGCACAAAGTCCAAAGTACCTTCTTGGACATGGCGAACAATGCGATTTAGGTTTGGAGCTAGAAAAGTAGAGGAAAAACCTTGCAGTAAAGTAAAGATTCCTAGAACAACTAAAGCTGCTTCCCACGACCAGCCGCCAAAAGTGTAGCCAGTACGGTAATAAAACAAGAATAGTCCAAAGAGACTGCCGATCATATTTCCCAAGCTACTGAGAGTAGCTAAGAGGAAGTTGAGCCGATACTCCATCTCAGCTGCGATCGCAGTACTCCAAAATAACTTAAGTACTTTCAAGTATCTTTGCATTCTGCACCTAAACCAAAACCTCTTATCTGTTATTATATTTTTTGCAAATACAATAAATTTATCTAAATTTAATATAATTTTGCGTTCCGAAAAATTGCTGAACGTTAAGATGTTGTATGTTTATTCATGAAAGTAAGATATTGTATGTATTTTAATTTACCAGAGCTGATTAAATCGCTTGGCTGTTTGCTGAATCTGCCTGGGTATAGTTTGTTGTTCACTGCTGAATTCGTAGCATCTCAGCAATTACTGAATATTTAAGTTCTGATTATTGGTGTTTTTATTTGTGCATTTCATAATTGTTTCTCTACTACCATCAATTCTTCATCTCATTCAATCAAATAAAAGAAACAAAAATTGAAATTGCTTTTGTACCTCACCTAAAATAGGCAGAGAATGAAAAACTTGATTTTTCAAGAAACTTCTACAAAGAAGAAAAGAGTAGATAATTTCATTGCGGCCTGTTCACTTTCATGTATGCTGTGTTTGAAAGTGAGCGATATATTGCTTTACTAAACTAGTAGTTATCCGAAATTTATGGCTAGGTTTTATCACGAATTACAACGCTATTTTTTGACGAAGAGCGACCATCACAAGTAACTTTGGCAGATATTTTGCTGCTAGCAAAGGAAAGAATTTTTGGATTTTTGTTGGTTATCCTATCTCTGCCTTCTGCTTTACCAGTTCCGGCTCCTGGTTACTCAACTCCTTTTGGCATTTTGATTTTTCTACTGGCGATACAGCTAATTACAGGTGCTAAAAGCCCTTGGCTATCTCAACGAATGATGAATCATCCTCTTAAACTTGATACAGTTCAAGGGTTTTTGAAAGCAGGGATTCCTTGGTTGCGAAGAATTGAAGCGATCGCTCGTCCGCGACTGAGCTATATATGTACTACATTACCTGGTAGAGTCACAATTGGCAGTGCGATCGCTTTAATGGCAATTTCAATGATGATTCCGATTCCGGGAACTAATACTCTGCCAGCAATGGGTATTTTTGTGACTGGCTTTGGTTTGTTAGAAGATGATGGTGCTATTAGTTTAGGTGGTTTAGTTTTGTGTGTGATGGGGGCAATTTTGACTACTTCAATTCTGATTGCCTTAGTTTGGGGTGGTTCCAGTCTCCTTGACGTGATTAAGACATGGCTAGGTCGTTAAGCTGCAAACATCCTATTGCAGGAGAATAAAACTAGAACACCGTAGCCTCAAAATTACCTCATGACTTTCTCCAACCACAACATTTATCTATTCCTGGAAAATCTGCTTTTTCTAGTATGTGCCACATCTTTTTTTATATTTGTAAGTTGGGTTTGGAGAGATTCTAAGCCTTTCAGTATCCCACAACCATTACCTACGTGGTTTAAGGTGTGGTTTGCTATTGTACTGGTGTTGGGTATCGCCCTTCCCCTACTGGCAATGGTATTGTGGGGCATTTGGTGGAATTACCAACAAGTTTTGATTCTCCTGGCTGATTACTTTCTGATGCTGGGGTTGCAAATTTTATCAGAAAGTGTAGTAGCGAGGAAATTTCATTCTTGTGTATGGGTGACTATTCCTTGCTTGTACTTGCCTTATCGTATCTGGCAGTTGTATCAGGGACTGATACTTTTAAATCCTCAGCCTGAATTAATCTGGGTACGGAATTTATTAATTTTCGAGATTGTTCTGTGGATTTTTAACTATGGTGTCCACTTGTCGCAATTGCCAAGGTTGCTGCGCTGGGAAACCCCAGCAAGTTCTCATCTGGGTCAAGATCCAACATAAGTCTTTTTAGGCGATTATATGCGATCGCCTATTCCCAAAATTCAACCTTCAATCAATGGCAGGGTAGATCACGCTTTTTCTTTGTTTACCAAAGCTAACCTTCCTTCCTTATATGCTTGTCTCAAAGCTATAGCTTCTGCCACAATTTGTTGAGCGCTCAAACCCTCTGAGTCTATCATGTTTTGCAGAGTTACCCCTGTACGCTCATCCTCTTCATGAATAGCTGGAATTTGGCAATATCTGCCTCCATTCTTTGTGCGCCGCCAAATACTTGGTTTTTCCGGTTTTGGTTCTTTGGGAGTACGTTTTTCTTTGACGAGAGAACGCACAGCTTCTTGGGTAATAGTGCTTAAATCTAAAAGAGCATCTATTACTGGCTTATACTTATTACTATTGTTTGCTAACTGATATACGGTCAATGGTTCAAGTTGTGCTAAATCCTGGGGTGAGAACTGACCAAATACCGCAGCAATCTTGAGATACCTTTTTTCCTCGCCTCTCCAGCCTCGGTCAACAAGTAGTTTTCTGTACTGCTTGATTGAAAGCTTCTGTTTTTGGTCGGCTAACCAAAACGCATGATGCAAAATTGTCTTGGTAACATCAGCCAGCGAAAGTAAGGAAAATTTTTCCGCACCAATGCTTTTGAGGACATTGGCTTTTTCTTCAACGTATTGCTCAAATTCTGATTTTGCAATTGCTTTAGAGTCAACTTGGGCTGCAATTACACTCTGTACTTGTGTGATCATGATGTTGAACTCCTAAAAACCCCCGCTATGCACAACAAATCCACCGCCTTGGGTTCTTCCTCAAAGACGATTGCACTAATGCTGGTGGAAGTTTATTTTTAAATTACTTACTAGAACAATTGTACTATTATTTTGACAATAAGAATCCCCAAACATACCCAAATTCTGGGAGAAGTCATGAAAGCTTTATACATAAACACGCGATCGCCCATGCAGTAGCATTCCGGTAATTCGTAATTAGAAAAGCCAGATTCAATCAGGGTTTCCACACTTTGGATCTGTAGCAGTTCATTTGGAGAATTGGTATAAGTTCTGGAATTGAGAAACCGACCTGAGTTAGAAATGATAGATAACTGTTCAGAAACTCCCTAAAAACTGATAGCGTCAGACAAAGGAGAATATTATTGTGGATGTGACAGCTTGAAAACGCGATCTAATTATTGGCAACTGCTACCTTATATCCGACCCCAGTGGCAAACCATCAGCAAGGGATTTGTTGGCATTTTAGGATATGTGCTAGCTACATTAACGCTGATCAATCTCGCGGGTAAATTGGCAGTGCCTTTTGGACAAGGTAATGTAGTAGCGATCGCCCAAATAGCTGCAATCTGCGGTGTGGTGTTTCTAGTGCGAGGCTTTTTTCAGTCTGTGCAAGATATCTATATGGCGCAAGCTGCTTTAAGAGTAGCTTTTAATCTTCGCAAGCAGGTTTATGCTCATCTGCAAAAGCTAAATCTCAGTTATTTTGAAACAGCAAAAGCAGGCGATTTATCTTACCGCCTCACAGAGGATGTTGACCGGGTTGGGGAAGTAATCAATAAACTGTTTCACGACTTTATCCCCTGTGTTTTGCAGTTGCTAGCAATTCCCATCTATATGATTTACCTGAATTGGCAACTGACACTAGCGACAGTGATAGTTGCGCCATTGATGGGTATTTTGATTGGGTGGTTTGGCGAACGTTTACAAAAGTATTCTCGTCGCAGCCAAAATCGTGTATCAGGTTTATCAGCCATACTTACAGAAGTTTTCAGTGGGATTCGTTTAGTACAGGCTTTTGCTGCTGAAAATTACGAAATTGCTAGATTTAGCCGGGAAGCAGAACGCAGCCTCAAAGCCAAATACTCAGCGGAACGACTAAAAGCAATTCAGATTCCCATTGTAGGATTTTTAGAAGCTTTGAGCGCTTTATCATTATTAATGGTGGGAGCATGGCAAATTTCTCAACGCAATTTAAGTGTAGGAGAGTTTTTCAGCTACCTAGCCGCAGCAGCTTTATTAATTGACCCCATTGGTCACACTACTAATAATTACAACGAATTTAAGCAGGGCGAGGCATCGGTTGACCGTGTTTTTGAATTGATGGCAATTCAACCGACGGTAGTAGAAAAGCAAAACGCGATCGCCCTTCCCCTAGTTAATGGCAAAGTGGAATATCGCCATGTCTGTTTTGCTTACAAACCTGGTGAACCTGTATTAAAAGATATAAATTTGTTAGCATTGCCAGGGGAAGCGATCGCTCTTGTGGGTAGTTCTGGCGCTGGTAAAACCACATTTGTGAATCTTCTACCCCGCTTTTATGACCCTGAATCTGGCAGCATCTTGATTGATGGTGTTGATATTCAAGATGTTACCCTTCATAGTCTGCGGCGACAAATTGGTATTGTTCCTCAAGAAACCATCATGTTTTCTGGAACAATTGCCCAAAATATCGCTTTTGGACAAGACTCGTTTGAGATGTCAGCAGTTGAAGAAGCAGCAAAAATTGCTAACGCCCATCAATTTATTAGCCAGTTACCGGAAGGTTATCAAACTTGGGTAGGTGAGCGGGGGGTAAATTTATCAGGTGGACAACGACAAAGAATTGCGATCGCTCGTGCTGTTCTCCTCAATCCGCAAATTTTGATTTTAGATGAGGCGACATCGGCATTAGATTCAGAGTCGGAAGCATTGGTACAAGAAGCTTTGGAACGGCTCATGCAAGACCGCACAGTATTTATTATTGCCCATCGTCTCAGTACAGTGCGGCGATGCGATCGCATTTTAGTGTTGGAACAAGGACAAATTGTCGAATCAGGTACTCATGAAGAACTGTTAGCGCTTGAGCGTCGCTATGCAAAGTTTTATACTCAACAATTTAGTTAGCTATCTAATGCAATTGCCGGAGTTATCATTTGCTTTTGCTGTTCTTGTAGCCAGCTTTCAAACAGTTCATTCAATAAGCGCACTCTCATAGCTTCATCCATTTGTGCAGGAATAAATTTCTCCAACTGTACAATTACGATCCATTCGGCGATGCGATTTGGAGGTAAAACTTGACCTGGTTGAATGTTAGAAAGCAATTGCGCCATCGCTGGATGAAGTTGATTTAATTCAATCGGGCCAACTAACCCACCTGTTTGAGCTTCTGGCCCACGTGAATATTGCCGCGCCACTTCTGCAAAAGACTGTTCTTTTGCCTGAATGCGGAAGTATAGTTCTTGGGCAATTCCCATATCCTGGGTTCGCAGCAAAGAATAAATAACTTTGTCCAATCTTCCCTTGGACTGAAAAAAATAGGATTCTACTTTGTTACCCCATGTAAGTTGCTTGAATTTTTCAACTTTCAGCTTCCGAACAGAGATTGCTTCTAGTTGATCGATACTTAGACCGTGATAGGCTATCCATGCTTTGACCTCGGCTTCTGTAGTTAACTGTCTCTCGGCGAAAAACTGCTGTTTGGCGTAGGCTACTTCTTCATCAGTACAGTCTATTGATGCGATCGCTTCGTCAATAATTAATTCCCGTCGCAGTTGTGGCAGCATTTGGTAACTTGCCAGCAAGGGAATCATTTCATCAGCCGTGATTGTACGGTTACCGATTTGGAGCACTTCAGTCATTAACTGTTAAGCATACTAAAAGTACATGGTTTGTTGGGTTTTACAATCTTTAGTTTTAGATGCTGAGTAAGCAGGATGCAAAAAAGCCATACTATAGCATACTCAGTAGTAACTTCTAAGTTGCTCCCTTTGTTATACCCAATACAATTGTAATTTTAAAAATCTACGAATTAGTATGAAGTTTCCTCGAAGAAGTTATTTAAGTAACATAAAAGGTTAAATTTTTCTTAAAAATGCTCACATTTGCTGGCTAATTCTGGATTTAGCGATCGCATGATTGCCCTGCGCTCCGCGCAATCGCTTCATACAGCCGAGTTCACCACTACAAAATTTTGATTTCATCAATAATGTTAGTTTTTTCTCAAAAACACCGCATAGTTAACTCTACAACGACTCTAAATAGCTCAAAAGGTCTGCCATCTCTTGGGCACTAGGCTGAAATTTTGGCATTGGCGGCGTTTCACCACTAATAACTTGGTGAATCAACCCATATCGGGATTTATGCTTGGAGACAGCTTGCAAACTGGGGCCTACTCGTCCATCTGCTTGCCAGCCGTGACAGCCAGCACAATTGATTTGAAAGATAGCGTTTCCTTGTATTGGATCTCCTTTAAGGGAGAGAACACTTTTGATGTATGGATCGGAAGCTCGAACCATCTGAACACCAAAAATGCCCAAAGGGATTGCTAACAGTACGGCAAGAGCCAGTAAAGCAATCCGCTGAATTAGAGTTTCAGGTTTGGTAATCTGGTTATCCAAAAGGTTTGCAGTTAAAGTTTAGCTTTGATAAGAATTTTTCATTTCCTACACATAGCTTAAAAGTTCTTGATGGTCTCTGCAAGCACAGATAATAATTTTACTGTGGGCACTCATTCCTTAAAAACGCTCTCTGGCGCGGGATTCATCCGCGATTTGGTAAAATCAAAAACAGGAAACGAATATTTAATAATTGCAAAGAGGAGATTTACAGTGGTTGAACCCCTGCTCTCAGGTATTGTCCTTGGTCTAATTGTAGCTACCCTTGCTGGTCTATTTTACGCTGCCTATAAGCAATTCAAGCGTCCCAATCAATTGGGGGGGTGAAGAACTATTGAGGCTTGAGTCTTGATTGGTGGGGAGATAAATTTATGGGGTGAAGCTTTGCCCATTAACTTATCTCCGCATCATCTCAGTACCCTGATTCCACACTTCTGTAAAAAGTCAGACCTGTGTTACCGTAAAATTTCTGGCGGCAAATCTCCCAATTGGGAATTATTGGCGGCGTCCAATCTTGGGAACTATGTTCAGTTGCAATTTCGCCGCCAGAATTTAAAAGCTGATAGTCAGCGATCGCTTCTAAAACTGGCTGGTACAATCCACTGGCATAGGGTGGATCAAAATAAATCTTGTCAAATTGCTTTCCTGATAGAGTTTTTAACTGCTGGATTGCGTTCCCCCGCAATACCTTCCATTCTTGTTCGTCACGAGCTATGCTCTGCCAATTTTGTTGAATAATGGCACAGGCTCGGCTAGATTGTTCAATTCCAACTACTAAACTGGCTCCTCTACACAAGGCCTCTGCACCCATTGAACCAGTACCAGCGCACACATCTAACCAGTGACAACCAGCAATTTTCCCCTGCCAAATATTAAAAACTGCCTGCCGTACTCGCGCACTGGTGGGTCTAGTATCTTTCCCTGGTAATGTTTTTAGCTGGCGATTGCCGTAAATTCTCAGGCTCATTAGTCATTGGCCATTAGTCAAGAGTCATTAGTCATTAGTCAATGATAATTGGTCAGTGGAAAAAATTAGTAACTGACAACTGACAACTCAACAACTGACAAACAACAAATTGTATTATGCGGCAACTTTTTCGCGGACTTGAGCAACAAAATTAGACAGGATTTGCAGACCTATATTAGAAGATTTTTCTGGGTGAAATTGAACTGCCATCAGGTTTTCATGAGCGATCGCAGCTGTTACAGTTTGAGTACCGTGAGTAACAGTTGCAGCACGTATTTGGGGGTTTGTTGGGTCAACATAGTAGGAATGAACAAAATACACCCAAGGCTGAGAAGGTAAATGTTCCCAGAGAATACTTTTTGGCTGAGTTATTTCCAGCTGATTCCAACCCATGTGGGGAATAGTAATTTCTGGTTCTGGACGAAACCGCCGCACTTTTCCGCTGATAATTCCCAGTCCTGGTTGTGTACCTTCTGCACTTGATTCAAAGAGAATTTGCAATCCCAAGCAGATGCCTAAGAAAGGTTTACCAGATGCGATCGTGTCTTTAATTGGTTGTTCTAAATCACGGGATCGCAGGTGTTGTACTGCTGGATCAAACGCTCCTACTCCAGGCAAGACTACTGCATCTGCCTGTTCTAATTCTTTGAAAGAATGAGTAATTTTCGGAGTGGCTCCAGCTTTTTCCAAGCCTTTGCAAACTGAATGCAAATTTCCCATATCGTAATCTACAACTGCAATAACTGGCATTGACCTGCTCCTTGTAAATTTATTATGGAGTGTTTTTCTATTTTAAATAATATTCCTTATGAAGAAAAGAATTCTATTAACTTCTTTTGACACTTGGTTAAGCGATCAACAGTCAAATTCTTCTGATGATTTATTACTAGAAGTAGCCAAACTTAATTTGCTTGCTCATAATTTAACTTTTTTACGCCAGTTACCTGTAGATGTGCAGCTTGCTAGTGAATGTGTAATCAAAAAAATCAATGAATTCCAACCCGATTGCATCATCTGTTGTGGCATGGCGGCTAAACGTATGCAATTAAGTGTGGAGGTATGTGCTGGCTGTGCAGAAAGTGTTTTGCATACAGAGGTGGATCTAGAACAATTAATTTCGGGAGCAACGGCAATTGAGATTAGCCACGACTGCGGTAAATTTGTCTGCGAAGGTCTTTATTATTCAGTATTGGATTACCTGCGTCAGCGCCAACTCACAACTCGTTGCATCTTTGTTCATGTTCCAGTTTTGAATCAAGAAAATTTGGTAGGGATTATGGCAGATTTCGTATTAATTATTAACAAATTGGCACTTTCGTAAATTTATTGCCGTCTGTATGGTGGAGAAAATATTTTAAGTATATGTTGCCATTGTTACTGAATTTTTTGCTTGCACAAACGACTCCTCCTACACCACCGTCTGAGGAGGTGGTACAACCACAAGATGTGCGTCCTTTACCAGGACGACTTGATGCAGTGCCAGTATTTAATAGCAATAGTCCAGAATTAGTTTTGCAGGAAGGAATTTTACTTTCCACCTTTCCCGCAGATGGCAGAAAAGTACCAACGGCACATTTGAATTTTCCTTTTCGAGGTAGATTTGATGTTTTTGCCCACCACGTCGCCAGAGCTGAACCACCAGAGGATTTGCGATCGCTATATTTGGGAATAATTTTGCATAATCCTACTTCTTCTCCTGTAACGGTAAACATCTTGCAGGCAGCAAGTTATTTGAGCCAACCAGATGCACCTTTCGTTCAGTTACCATCCTTTACTCAAAATATTTCAGGTACAGTTTTTGCTGGCCCAGGCGATCGCGTAACTAATGATGTCCTAAGAGGACGACGACAAGAGATTTTTCCTGCTCAAATTGTCATTCCACCAGGGCAAAGTCAAATGTTACTAAATTTACCAATTCCTGTTAAGGGATTGACACCACCTCTGAATGGCCGCTCTACGTTGATGCGATTACGAAGTAATGGCACAGTCTATGCAGCTAGCCTAGCTATGTTTGCACGGACAAATCCCGATGGCAGCGAGCGCGCACCGACTGTAGAAGAGTGGCAAAATTTACTAAATAACGGTGATTTGGCTACCCCACGGGATAAAACCCCCACTCCCCTTGAGGGAACTGGTAAACCTCAAATTTATGGACGTGTTGCTGGAGTAGCCAGTGGTTCCCAATGGAGAGCCTTGCTAGTAGATAGCCCCAAAGGAAAGTATTTAACTATTCCTGAGCCTGGGCAAGTGTTTTCTTACGGTTTAAGTACTCTGCATGGCGGTAGCCTGGGAACTGGTCAAATTCAGAGTGCCTCCATGCTGGTGCGCTATCCTGACACCGCTTATCGCGCACACGGAAACTATGGTATTCAATACAATCTTAAATTACCGCTATACAACAATAGCCAAAAGTCTCAAACTGTTAGTGTATCGATACAAACACCACTTAAAGAAGATCAATTAGTAAAACCAGGGCTACGCTTTTTTAATACTCCAGCCCGTCAGGTGTTCTTCCGGGGGACGGTGCGGGTACGTTACAAAGATGATCAAGGAAAGGCGCAAACTCAATTTACACATTTAGTGCAAAAGAGAGGCCAACCTGGAGAACCTTTGGTTTCACTAAATATGCCAGCAGGCGATCGCAGATTAGTAGAAGTAGACTTTCTCTATCCGCCAGATGCTACCCCGCCACAAGTATTAACAGTTACAACTCAAGCGCAAAGTCGGTAAGTTAGTAAACAGTAACCAACTGGTCGCGGCGATAGCGTAGCGTTAGCGAGCCATCGAGCGTCGGAGTCCCCTGGTACTGGGTACTGGGGACTATGAAAACATTCCAAAATTTGTCTGTGCGTAAAACCAGAATTCGATAATTTTTCTGCGCTCTTTCCCAATCCCCAATCCCTAATCTCCAGTCCCTTTTACCTTATAAAGATTACTGTTTGCTGATTGGCAATTATTAGGTTGGTCGATACTCGCTACCGTCAGCGCGAAAACCTTTCTGTTGCAAGATGATTTTATTGTTATAAATAATTGTTAGTTCCGTTTCAGCACCCGGAATAAACCTGACTTGATAAGTATATCCATCTTTAATGGCGACATATGTTGTCCAGATATTTTTAGGATCATTGTTAAGTAATTTTGCAGCAGGGGCACGCTCTGTAACTTCACTTTTATTGTCGTAGACATTTATATATACCTGCCCCTGATTGTAAATTCTTACTGTCTTAGAGTCGGTAACGAAATACAACAACGTTTGTGTTTCTGAGGGATTTTTATCCGGCGACGACGGTTTTGCAACTACAGTGATCACATCTTCGCGCACCCAACCGACATCACTTTGCTGCTTGCCAAATTGGACTTTGTACCAATTATGCTTGTCACCTGAAGGTTTATTTTTGTCTAGAATCTTGACGCGATCGCCTGATTTACCTTTGTGTACAACGTTACCTTCTTTAATTAAAGGCGCTGAACGAATATTAACCACGTTAGTGTTGGTAGAATTGCTCTTCAAAATGCCTTCGCTGGGGAGGATTTGGTTTAAATTTGTCATATTTTTATTCGTCAAATTGGTAGATATTGACAACGTATGCTTCAAATGATGTTACCCAAATTCCAAATAGGGAAAAAATATACTTAAATTTCTTAATAATGTACGCATACTGGAGTCGGTGGATTAACCAAGAAGGCTATGAGCAAATGATTTAGAAATTATTACTTTCTAAGAGGATGCCTTGCAGAATCACCTAAATTATCTCTAGAGAGTCACAAATTGACTAATACTGGTCATTCCGAATTTTCAATACTGCTAGTATGAGATATAGCAACTCTAAATCGTGAAAATTTATTTTCTCATCCTTAGAGTTATCGTTTACCTCGTATGGTTTATTGACTAAAACTATTTTCCACAAAGTCAAATAGGATTGCTATATGGAATTGGCTCATGGTTAATGGTAGAGCGTTAACAATCACATTAACCAAAGAGCAAGTTTTTGCTTATTTTTACTATATTTATTTAAAGCCCTTAGCTGGCTTTTTTTGTCCCTTACTTTGAGGTTTAGGTTTATTAACTTCTGCTATAGCCGCTTGAAATAAATTGTGTAGATGTATAGGGACACTGGCAATTTCTGGTAACTCTGGTTCTAGCGGTTTATGAAATTCTTGCAAAAGAGCATCCAAATCACTTGTAAGTCGAAAATCTGGACGTTGCAGGACTGTTTGCAACACACTTTCTAATGTATTCGGATATTCTTGAGCTAACCGATACCAAATAAAGGCATTAATAGTTTTGTCTTCGAGGTAATAGCGAATTAATTTTTCAGCACCTTCAATACTTTGCCAATCCGCTGATGATAATATTGTTTTTATTTTACTGTAAGTTGGTAAAAACATTTGCCCCCAGCGGGGATGAGAAAGCGTCGTTACCTGTTCTGCTTTCTTAAGTTCGGCAGGTAAATCAACCTTTGGCATCACCATTTTACTACTGCTGTTGTTGCTGGTTAAAATTTGAGAAACAACATTTGAGTCAGCACCAACTTCTTTGACAGCTGCTTTGATTTCTTCTTCTCCGATACCAGCTTCTTGTGCCACTTCAGCCAGAGATTTAGATGGATCAATCCCTGAAGCTTTAAGATACTTCTCAGTAATTATTTCTTGTAATTCAGCAATTTTTTTATTAAGTTGATATCCTGGCATGGTAATTTCATCAGTGCCAAAAAAGTCAACAAACTGCTGATGGTATTGTACTACCGAGTTCCAAGCTTCCTCTAGTAAATCTGGTGCATCACTATAAAGATGATTTTTATAGTTTTCTTTAAAATTACCTATTGCTACAGCAAGTTTAGGTTTACCCAATTTACCCATAATTGTGTAATTACTAAAGAATGTCCAATAGCTATCGGTAACAGGAGCAATCCGAGTTAGTAAAATTTCTCCTTCTTTTAACCGGGATATATCTTGTAGTGTTTGGGTATTATTTTGCTTAACAATGTAGTGTTTGTCTGTCAGCCAGTTCATCAACTCAAAACCATCGGGTAAAATTTTAGTGATGGCAAATAAGCCAATGAAACTACGATGCCATCTCCTAAGTAAGTTGCGATCGCTCTGTGATAAATCTGGATTGTCTTCTATAAACAACTCTAGTGGTGACTGCTCACCAACTTTTCCCTCTATGATAAAGCTGTCAATAGCTAAGTCTTGCTGTGTACTGTTACCACTACCACGGCGTAGCTGTCCTGCTGCATAGGTTTCCAGCGATTGCGCCAAATCCCCTTCTGCATCAAGAACAAAATCAACTAAAGCTTGTTTTAATGCGTGCGATCGCTCTAACATTGCATCCACAAGTAAATCTCTCACTTTAATAGTTGTGAGTAGATTAGAGGTTTTAAGAGAACTTTAACATCTAGCTATTGCTAGATGTGTCTGGATGAGTGTCGAGAATTTTTGCCTGAATATAATATATATGGAATTTTTAGCCTCACTTTATCCTGACGACGAGCGACGAGTGAGTAAATTTTCGTAATCGTCTCATGTTTTGAATCTTAGCGTTAACCCATCTCCCGAAGCCAAGTCAATTGTATTTTGGGTGATTGTGAGTAAAATCATGTTAGTAATTTACTGCTCACTGAACGATCATAACAATTTAAATTTCTGCATTTTCTAATTTGTCTTCATGAGCGATCGCTTCTAATGGCAAAATCACGGTAAATGTAGATCCTTTCTCAGGCTGTGAAATTACATTGATTTCACCATCCATTAACTGAATCAATCGTGACACAATCGCTAAACCCAATCCTGTACCATCAGAGTTTTGCACTTGTGGATCAGTTACTGCACGAAAATAGGGCTTGAATATTTGTGTTTGAGCATCTGAAGAAATGCCAATACCACTATCAGTAACAGAAATAGCCCACTGCTGTTCAGATACGCTCCAGCATTCTAAACGTACCATACCGGATTCTGTATATCGAATTGCATTGGTGAGTAGATTGGTGAGAATTTGCTGAAGCCGTAGTGGATCTGCTAACGCCTGTTCTGGGGCGCGATCGCAATTAACAACCAAAGATAATTCTTTAGCGCGTGCTAGTGGTTCAATTATCTCTATAACTGAGTTGATTAACTCACGTACATCAATTAGAGTTGGTTGTAATCTCATCTTACCGGCATCGTAACGTGAAATTTCCAAAGTGTCGTTAATTAACCGGAGAATCAGCCTACCGTTCTTTAAGACTCGCTCAATACTTTCAAGATTTGAATACGAGTCCTTGAGTTCCGATTGTTGTTGACGATGCTGACGCAAAAATAAGTCTGCGTAACCAATAATTGAAGTTAGCGGTGTTTTCAGTTCATGAGCCAACTGAGACATGTTATCTTTACTAGCACTGACTAAACGAGTTAACTCTTGGTTAGTCAACCGCAACTGGCTTTGGAGTTGTTTAAGCTCTTGTAGTCGTCCATAAGTATAACTGTTGAAACAACGGGCGATCGCTTCATCAATTACTGTATCAATCAAGCGTACCGCTCGCAGCAAATCCACAGAAGATGCCTTTAATAAATCTTCTTCCAGGAAAGAAAAAATAACAAACCGGAGTAAACGATACTCTCGCGCAATCTCTGTTGGCTCAAATCCTTGTTCTGCACGAAGCAATCCGTGTTCTAAACTTGCATCTACTACCGTTTGCAAATCGCTTTTTGCAGATTCAGAAAGTACCGTTGCTAATGCTTTCAAAACACGGGGTAAACTATCCCTTACAGCTTTGAAAGTCAGCTCTTTAGTAGCTTCAATTTGTTGATCCTGGTAAACTGCTTCTACCCATTGATCAATAATGGCATCACTTTTTTCAATCAAAGTCTGGCTAAAATCCATCTTTTGCTCAACCAAAAACACTAAGCACAAAGCTTATTCAGCTAGAGGTAGCTTAGTGTCTTTGATATAACCTTCGCACCTTACAGAAGATGGAGGTTCTAGCAATTCTCTAAAATTCGGCAACAGATTTAAACCTATAAACCTAGATTCTGTCTGAATTTCGTAATTACGAATTACAAATTGGTATTAGCGAAATATAGCTCAATAGTTCATGCGTCACCCAAAGCATTATTCAAGCTTTTAGATGGTATCAGAAAAACAAAAAGCCCCTTTCATAAACGAGAGGAGGCTTTTGTTGTATAAATAATAAACCTGGCATCGAGCTATTTTTGCGTAGGGCTACCCCTAAACTATCGTGGCCGCAGCAGCGTTTCACCTCTGAGTTCGGGATGGGTTCAGTGTGGTTCCACCGCGCAATAGACACCAGGAAAAACA
>JAESGN010000506.1_pt1 | contig 31750 bp, 24 predicted proteins | sample 9269731 | NCBI WGS metagenome assembly JAESGN01 (sample SAMN15720683, study PRJNA650826) | algae metagenome | isolation source: Mojavia pulchra JT2-VF2 and co-occurring heterotrophs from desert soil | place: USA: Cadiz Valley, Joshua Tree National Park, CA | collected 1998-06-08
AGATGTCGAGATCGAGATACAGCCCGCGTTCGGCGAGCAGGGCGAGCGTGCCCGCTTCCAGCAGCATCCCTTCATTCCATTCGGCGAGGAAAAGGCCCGCGAAGATCCGGCCGCCGAACCGCGTCGAGAAATCGCGCCAGATATCAAGATCGCTGGTGAGCGGCGCCAGCAGCGAGCGAATCTGCCCATCGAGATCGCCGGGCGAACAGTCTTCGGCCTTGATACGCCACGAGCCGGTAGGCGCGATCTTGGCGGCACCGCGCGCGGTATGCCATGTGCCGCCCTTGCGGACCCCGACCGTCGGCACGCCACCCAGCCCGGCGGTCAGTTCCTCCGGATCGAGGCTATCGCCGTAGAATCCCAGCAGCGCTGCGGTCCGGTGCGGCCCCGCCATTAAAGGTCGAGCTTCTCGTAATCGGCGGGGGGCGGGATCCCCTCCATCCGCTCGCTGAGCAGCGGGCGGAAGCTCGGGCGGCTCTTCATGCGGATGTACCAGCCCTTGGCCTGTTCGTGGCTCTTCCAGTCGATCCCGCCAAGATAGTCGGCGATCGAGATCTGGGCCGCGGCGGCAAGATCGGCGAGGCTCATCGTCGGGCCCGCCAGCCAGGTGCGGTGATCGAGCAGATAGTCGATATAGTCGAGATGGTTGACCGCCGCCTTCATCGCATTGCGCAGGGCCTGGCCGTCGGGCGACTGCTTGTAGACGATGCGCTTCAGCATCCGCTCGTGGAGCAGGGGGGCGGTGATCTCGGCATAGAAATTGGTATCGAACCAGATCGCCAGGCGGCGGATCTCGGCGCGATCGGTGGCGGTGCCGTTGAGCATTGGCGCCTTGTTCACCGTCTCCTCGAAGAACTCGCAGATCACCTGCGAATCGATCAGCGTCACGCCGCGCTCGTCATCGACCATCACCGGCACCTGGCCGGTGGGATTCAGGTCGAGGAACTCGTCGCGCCGCAGCCAGGGCGATTCGCGCACCGGCTCATAGCCCACGGCCTTCTCGCCCAGCAGCAGGCGGACCTTGCGCGAGAAGGGACAGAGCGGGAATTGGTAAAGCTGCCACATCGGCTCGCTTTAGGACCCGGGACGCGCCCGCGTAAAGCGCTTGCGGACGCGGCTTGCGTCCGAGACGCGCGGCAGCGCGCCATATGGTTGCGGCGGCTCCTCCGCCCCCGGGCGATCGTTGCGCGGGCGGATCAGTTCTTGAGCGCGGCGCGCAGCGGGGCGAGCGCCGCGCGCAGCCGGGCAGCGGTCTGGTCGAGCGATTCCTGCATCTGCAGCGCACCGTCGGTGAGTTTGCCCGCGACGGCGACGGCGGCGCGCGCATCCTGGTGGAAATGCTTCTCGAAATCGGGATCGTTGCGGCGTTGGATGTCGCGCAGCGTGTCCTGCTCGCCGATCCTGGGATCGGCATAGCGGGCGATGGGGCCGACCCGCGTGTCGAGCACGATGCCGGCGAGGTTGGTGAGCATCGCCGCCGCGCCTTCCTGCACCATCGGATTGTTCAGCGCGCGGGCGAGCGCCTCGGCCCTGTCGCGGGTGGAGGCGTCGCGGGGAGAGGCGTCGCGGGTGGACGCCGGCTGCGACTGCTGGGCGAGCGCCGGCATCGCGACGGCGCAGAACAGGGCGGCAGTGAGGACGAGACGCATGGCACGCTCCGGAGTCGGACTCGGATATCCTGACTTCATATCACAAATGGCCGGCATTGGCGCAGCAGGTTGCGACGAGCCGTGCCTCCCCTCCCGGGAGCGGGGCCTTGCGCGGGATGCTAGTCCTCGGCGTCCTTCACGGCGCCGTGCCCGATCGGCACCGAGAGCAGGCGGTTCAGCTGGGCCCTGAACTCGCCGAGATCGCCGCCGGTAAGCTGCTGCGTGCTGGTGAACGACACCGAGCGCGGATTCACCGCCATGCCGTTGCGATAGAGTTCGTAATGGAGGTGCGGGCCGGTCGAGAGGCCGGTATTGCCCACCGCGCCGATCCGCTGCCCGCGGCGCACATGCTCGCCGTTGCGCACATAGATGCGGCTCAGATGGCCATAGCCGGTGCCATAGCCGCCGCCATGAGTCACCTTGATGAAATTGCCATAGCCGCTGCTGCGGCCGGCGAACTGGACCACGCCGTCGCTCGCGGCGAAGACCGGCGAGCCCCAGGGCGCGGCGATGTCGACGCCGCGGTGCATGCGGGTATAGCCGAGGATCGGATGGCGGCGCATGCCGAAGCCCGAGGAGAAGCGGCCGTTCGCCGGCATCGCCATCGCGCCGGTGCTGTTGCCCTTGCCCGAACCATCGAACCAGCTGGTCTTGCCGCCCTGCTCGAACGGCGCGAGCTGCACCTTGTTCGAGCAGCCGCTGACGCCGGCATACATCAGGCTGCCGAGCTGCACCTCGCCGGTTTCGGCGCGGGCCTGGCCGACGATGATGTCGAACTTGCAGTCCGAGCCGAGCCGCGAGACCGGCGTGCGAGTGGCGAGCGTCTTGATATAGGTCTCGACCGCCTTGGCGGGCGCGCCGGCGGCGCGGGCCGAGCGATAGAGCGACCGGCCGATGGTGCCCTGGATGCGCAGCGGCGTCCGGTCGATCGCGATCGGGATCGCGCGCATCGACAGCACGTTGCCGGTGCGCACGAACTCGACGCGCTGATCGAAGCGGGTGCGGATATCGAGCTTCTCGAGCGGGCGTGGCTGCGACTTGTCGACGCGGCGGCCCAGCGTGTAGTCGGCCATGGTGTTGGACTGAATCTCGTCCAGCGCAACGGCCTTGGTGATCATGCTGCTCACCGTGGTGGCGTCGGCCTTGCCGATGCCCGAGCGCAGCAGCGTCGCGAGCAGCGCGCCGCCCGAAGCCAGCTTGGTGGTGCCTTCGAGGAGCGGTCGCTCCGGCGTGTCGGTGAGCGGCGCGACCAGCCCGGTGGCGGCGACGCGGGCGCCGGTGCCGGAGCCCATGCCGAGCGGCTTGATCGCGTGCGCCTGGGTCGCGTCGAACTCGGCGCCCGAAAGCGGCGCGGGAACGGTGCCGTAGATCGGGTTCTCGAAGCCGGGCGCGAGCAGCAGGGTGGCGGTGATCAGGGCGACGCAGGTTGCGGCGCCGCGATACCAGGTCAGCGAGCCGATGCGCGAGCCCAGGTCCGGCGCGAACTCGAAGTCGGCGAAGCGCTCGCTCAGGCGTGCGGCCAGGCCGCGCGCCGGTGCCGCGGCAAGCGCCGATGCGCCGCCGCCGGTCAGCCCCTCTCCATGGTCACTACGCAGATACAAGGCGCAACGCCCCCCAAAAGGTCGTCGATGTCGTGCCGTAAACCCCCGGCTACCGACAAGATCACTGTGGAAGGCAGGACTTAAAGTCAAATTAAGCACCCTGTTCGGGGCCGGCTCGTGCGGCGAGTTGTGCCACCTCGCGGATGAAGCGAAGCGTTCAGCATATTCGCCAGTATTTCCAACATGGTTAAGGCGGATCGCCAATCCGGGGGAGTTGCTTAAGGGGCGACTCGGAACGATCTTGGGAGTCGCAATGAGTCGTTTCGCGCGTTCTCCGATCACCGCCGTGCTGGGCCCCACCAACACCGGCAAGACGCATCTCGCAGTGGAGCGGATGGCCGGCCATGCCAGCGGCATGATCGGCTTCCCGCTGCGGCTGCTGGCGCGCGAGGTCTATGATCGCGTCGTCAGGATGAAGGGCAGCGATGCCGAGGTCGCGCTGATCACCGGCGAGGAGAAGCTCCTGCCGCCCAAGGCGCGCTGGTTCCTGTGCACCGCCGAGAGCATGCCGCTGGAACGCGAAGTCGCATTCGTCGGCCTGGACGAGGCGCAGCTGGGCGCCGATCCCGAGCGCGGCCATGTCTTCACCGATCGGCTGCTGCGTGCCCGCGGCCGCGAAGAGACGATGATCCTCGGCTCGGACAGCCTGAAACCCATGCTGAAGGCGCTGGTGCCCGAGGCCGAGGTGATCGGCCGGCCGCGCTTCTCGACCCTCAGCTATGCCGGGGCCAAGAAGCTCTCCCGCCTGCCGCGCCGCTCGGCGATCGTCGCGTTCAGCGCCGAGGAAGTCTATGCCGTCGCCGAGGCGCTTCGCCGGCTTCGCGGCGGTGCGGCAGTGGTGATGGGGGCGCTCAGCCCCCGCACCCGCAATGCCCAGGTGGCGATGTTCCAGGCGGGCGAGGTCGATTATCTCGTCGCCACCGATGCGATCGGCATGGGCCTCAACATGGACGTGCACCATGTCGCCTTCGCCTCGCTTGCCAAGTTCGACGGACGCCGCCAGCGCCGGCTGACCGTGGCCGAGATGGCGCAGATCGCGGGGCGCGCCGGGCGGCACCAGAAGGACGGGACCTTCGGCGCGCTGCACGAGGAAGGCCCCAATGCCTTTACGCCGGAGGAGGTGCTCGCGATCGAGGGGCACCGGGTGCCGCCGCTGGAGAAGCTCTACTGGCGCGAAGGCGAGCCGGACTTCGCCAGTGTCGAGGCGCTGATCGCCAGCCTGGAGGCCAGGCCGAACAGCGATGTGCTGCGCGCCGCGCCCGAGGCGGTGGACCTGGCCGTGCTCAAGCGGCTTTCGGAAGAGGATTGGGTCCGCCAGCGGGTGCGCGCGCCGGCGATGGTCAAGCGGCTCTGGGCGGCGTGCGGCCTGCCCGATTTCCGCAAGCTCGGGCCCGAGCCGCACAGCCGCTTCGTCGGCCGGCTGTTCGGGCATCTCTCCGAGGGGCGCGGCCACGTGCCGCACCAATGGTTCGCCGACGAGATCCAGCGGCTGGACAATATGGGCGGCGATGTCGAGACGCTTGCCGGGCGCATCGCCGCGGCGCGCAGCTGGGCCTATATCGCGCACCGCGCGGACTGGCTGGAGGACCCGATCCACTGGGCCGAGCGCACGCGCGCCGTGGAGGAGAAGCTCTCGGACGCGCTGCACGCCAGCCTGACTCAGCGCTTCGTCGACAAGCGCACCACCGTGCTGCTGCGCCAGATCGGCGCCGACGCCTCGAACCTGCCGGTGACGATCGGCCCCGAGGGCGAAGTGACCGTCGAGGAACATGCCCTGGGCACGCTCACCGGCTTTCGCTTCACTGTCGCGCCCGAGGCGCGCGCCGCGGACAAGCGCATGCTGCTGGCGGCGGCGGAGAAGCGGCTGGGCGGCGAATATCGCAAGCGCGGGGCCGCGCTGGCCGAGGCGGAGGATGCGGCCATCGCGCTGACCGGATCGGTGCTCGCCTGGAACGGCGTGGCGGTCGCGGCGCTGGAGCCGGGCCCCAATATCGTCCGGCCACGCATCCGGCTGGATCGCGCGCTCGACGTGCTCGATCCCCCGGCGAGAACGGCAGTGCAGGCCCGGCTCGAACGCTGGTTCGCCGACCAGATCGGCAAGCACCTGGCCGTGCTCGGCAAGCTCGACGCGGCGGCGCGCGATCCGGCCGCCGGTTCGCCGCTGCGCGCGCTCGCCAATGCGCTGCTCGAGGCCGGCGGGCTGCTGCCGCGCCGTGCCGCAGCCATGCTGGTGGAGGCGCTCGACCCGCCGGCGCGCCAGCGGCTGCGCACGATCGGCGTCACCATCGGCACGCTCGACATCTTCGCTCCCGCGCTGCTCAAGCCCGGCGCGGCGCGCTGGCGGCGCGAGCGGATGGGGCTGGCCGACGCGCCGCGCGACGGCGCCACGGCGCTGCCGCGCGGCGCGCCGGGCGCCGATCTCGTCCATGGCTATCGCCCACTGGGCGCGCAGGCTGTGCGCGTCGACCTGGTCGAGCGCATCGCCCGCGCCGCGCACGACGCGCGCCAGGGCCGCAAGCCCTTTGCTCCCGATCCGGCGCTCGCCACTTCGATGGGACTGACCGGCGAGACGCTGGCGCGGCTGATGGCCCAGCTCGGCTTCCGCACGGCCCGTTCGGCGGAGGGCGAGCCGCAACGCTGGATCTGGCAGGGGCTGGTGGCGCCGCCCCGGCCCAAGGCGCCGCCGCGCGACAATGCCTTCGCGGCGCTCCAGGCCCTGAAGCATGGGTGACGGCGCGGCGATGCGGATCGACCGGTTCCTCTGGTGGTCGCGCCTGGCCAAGACGCGCTCGGCGGCGCAGGCGATCGCCGAAAAGGGCCTGCTGCGCATCGATGGCCGCCGGGTCGAGCGCAGCTCGGCCACGGTGCGCGTGGGGTGCGTCGTGGCCTTCCCGCTCTATGGCAAGGTTCGGGTGATCCGGGTCGAGTTGCTGCCCGTCAGGCGCGGCCCGCCGGCCGAGGGGCGCGCCTGCTATCAGGACCTGGTGGTCACTGAGAACGTCTCGCAGGAAGCGCCAACTGATTGACGCAGCGAATCCACAGGCATAGCAGGACCCCCACGTCTTCGATCCAAGGGGCCAGTTTCCATGACCTATGTCGTCACCGACGCCTGCATCCGGTGCAAGTACATGGATTGTGTCGAGGTCTGTCCGGTCGACTGTTTCTACGAAGGCGAGAACATGCTCGTCATCAATCCGAACGAGTGCATCGACTGCGGCGTCTGCGAGCCGGAATGCCCGGCCGAGGCGATCCTGCCCGATACCGAGAACGGCCTCGAGAAGTGGCTGGAGCTCAATCGCACCTATTCGGAATCCTGGCCCAACATCACGCAGAAGGGCGATGTGCCCGCCGACGCCGATGCGATGAAGGGCGTCGAGGGCAAGTTCGAGCAGTTCTTCTCGCCGGAGCCCGGTTCGGGCAGCTAGCCTCTAGTTCTTGCCGATGCCCGTCAGGATGTCGGCCATCTCCTTGCGCTGCTTGGGGTCAGGCTCCTCCGCTGCCGCGATGCGCCGCCAGTGCATCATCTCGGCCGCCGCTTCCCGGTCGGTCGCCGTCTTCCCATCGGGCGCCGCGCCCCGGAACCCGGCCCGTTGGATGCGCGCGGCGGCATCCGTGCGGCTGCCGGCATGGTCGGTCTGGGCATGGGCGCCACGCCGCGCGGCGCCGGCATGGAGCGTGCGCGCGCTGGCCAGGCCGTGCGGCCTGCCCTGGCCGTTCTCGAAGCAGCGCGCGAGATCATGGGCCGAATCGCCACGCTGCGGCGCAGCACGTTCGAACCGGGCACAGGCCCTTGCCGGATCGCGGGGCCAGCCGATCCCGTCGAAATTGCCGGCCTCGCCTGCGCGCTTGGAAGCGGGGGCGCCGCCCTGCAGCGCCAGGGTCGCGATCCGGCGGACGAACTCCGCCGGTGCCAGCGTCTCACATGTGTCGAGCAACGCCTTGAGCGCCGATGAGAAGATGGCGCCGGCGTCCTGGGCCTGAAGGAGCAGAAGTGGCGCGAACATGTCTCAGCAATGCTCGAGTCGAGAGGCAGCCACAATCCTGCGATTAATTGCATATTTTCGCTGCAAGGCGGCACGGTCGGTCTGGTAATTTTATTGCAAACGTGTTAAATGCCCCGAGACGGAGGAAAAATCGCCTCCGCCCGGAGAAGCAAAGAGAAGTCGCCCCGATCAGCCCGTCCCGCATTCGCCGGGGCGGACGCCGAGCCCGTCGGGGCCGGTTATCACGAAAGGTTCCTCGCACATGGCTGCCAAGGCGCTGTCCTTCGATGTCGGCGATTATGTCGTTTACCCCAAGCACGGCGTGGGCCGTGTTATCGAGCTGCAGAAATCCGAGATCGCGGGGATGCAGCTCGAACTCTACGTGCTGCGCTTCGAAAAGGAGAAGATGACGCTGCGCGTTCCGGCCAACAAGGCCGAGAGCGTCGGCATGCGCAAGCTTTCGAGTGACAAGACACTCAAGGAAGCGCTCGATACGCTGAAGGGGAAGCCGAAGGTCAAGCGCACCATGTGGTCGCGCCGCGCCCAGGAATATGAAGCGAAGATCAATTCGGGCGACCTGGTGTCGATCGCCGAGGTGGTCCGCGACCTGTTCCGTGCCGACGACCAGCCCGAGCAGAGCTATTCCGAGCGCCAGATCTTCGAAGCGGCGGCCAGCCGCCTCGCCCGCGAGCTCGCGGCGATGGAGGAAGTGGACGAGCCGGCCGCGCTCGAGAAGATCCTCGAGATCCTGCGCAAGGCCGCGGCGATCCACAACAAGGACAAGGTTCCGGCCTGATCTCGGCCGGCATCGAAGCCCGAGGAAAGGGGCGGCCTTGAAAACCGCCCCTTTTCCTTGTTTCATCGATGGTGTATTATACATCCAACACACATACTGCTTCGGGAGGAAGTTTCGATGCGCGCTGCCCTGTTCGCTCTTGCCCTGCTGCCGCTCACGGCCATCGGTGCCTGTCACGCCAGCTGGGAAAAGGAAGGTCACAAGGTCACGCCGAGCGGCGTCGGCGCCAAGCGCAGCTATGACGCGAGCGGCTTCACCAAGGTCGACCTGCGCGGGCCCGATGACATCGAGGTGCGGAACGGCGGCCAGTTCGCGGTCACGGCCGAAGGCGATACGGCGGTGCTCGACCAGCTTGAAGTCCGGGTGGTCGACGGTACGCTGCGCGTCGGCCGCAAGGACCGCAACGGGTTCACGATCAGCAACGATCGCGGCGTGAAGGTTCATGTCGTCCTGCCGAAGCTCGATGGCGCGAGCGTCAGCGGCTCGGGCAACATGAGCATCGACAAGGCCGAGGGCGCTTTCCGCGGCGCGATCGCCGGTTCGGGCAATCTCGGCATCGCCGCGCTCGCCGCGACCGACGCCGATCTCTCGATCGCCGGCTCGGGGGATCTCACCGTCGCGGGTACGGTCAGCCGGCTCAATGCCTCGATCGCCGGATCGGGCGACATCGACGCCAGCAAGCTCACCGCCACGGGCGCCAGCATTTCGATCATCGGCTCGGGCAGCCTGCGCGGCGTCGTGAAGGGCGGGGCCTCGGTCTCGATCGCGGGTTCGGGCGATGTCGATCTCACCGGCGGCGCGAAATGCTCGGTGAGCGCGGTGGGTTCGGGCGAGGCGCATTGCTCCTGAGCTTGCCTCGGCGTTGAAGCCGCGCGAGGGTGCGGCCATGTATCGGCTCGCCCTCGTTCCCCTGCTGCTCCTCGGCACCGCCGCCGCGCCGGCGGACGAGCGCGTCGTGATGGTCACCGGTTTCGACCGGCTGCGCATCGACGGGCCGTTCGCGGTGGAGGTGGTGCCCGGAGCGCCGGGCGTGACGCTCACCGGCGAGCGCGCCGCGCTCGACCGGGTGGGCGTGCGCGTGGAGGCGGGAACGCTGATCGTCAATGCCGGCACGCAAAGCTGGGAATCGGCCGCGGGCAAGACCGCGAGCGGCGCGCGCATCCGCGTCACGGTGCCCGGGCTGCGCGTGGTGCAGACCAATGGCGGCGCGTTGCTGAAGATCGCCGAGATGCGCGGCAACCGGCTCGACGTCTCGCTGAACGGGGCGGGACGGATCGATATCGGCAAGGTCGACGCGCAGGATCTGAGCGTTACCCTGGCCGGTACCGGCACGGTGGCGCTCGCGGGCAACGCGCTGCACGCGCGCGTGCGGCTCTATGGCACCAGCAACCTCGACGCGGCGGCGCTGACCACTGCCGATGCGCTGCTCGTCTCGGGGAGCGGCGGGGCGCTGGTGATGAACGTGCGCTACAACGCCCAGATCAGCGCGACGTCGAGCGGCGTGGTCCGGGTGCTCGGCTCCGCCAAATGCCGGGTGATCGGGCAGGGCCCGGTGGAATGCGCCGATCTCGAGCCGCGCCGGGGCGGCTAGGCCGCGAGCGGGAAGCGCAGCAGCCGGTCCTCGAGCGCGACCAGCGCCTGCGCGCTGCACCCCACTGCGCGGGCGATCTCCGGATGATGCGCGTCCAGTCCGCCGGTGAGCGCGCCGAAGGCCGGCAGGATCAGCTTGGTCGGCGAGGCGACGAAGCAGCGCCGCGCCACCTGTCGACCCCGGATGCGCAGGCGCAGCTTGGGGTGGAAATGGCCCGACAGCTCGGGGCGCGGATCGTCCGGCTCGGCCTCGTGGCGCAGGACCAGCCCGTCGACCTCCGCCTCCGCCAGGATCGCGCCGCCAAAGGGATCGATCAGCAGGCTGTCGTGATTGCCGGTGATCCAGCGCCAGTCGAGCCGGGTGGTGAGCCGGGCGAGCAGCGCCCGCGCATCCCCGGGCAGCCGTTCGCAGCCTTCCGAATCATGGAAGCTGTCGCCCAGGCACCAGAGCTCGCGCGCCTGGGTCCGCTCCGCCAGCGCCTCGATCGCCTGCAGGGTCGCGATCGAATCATAGGGAGGCAGCATCTGCCCGCGCGCGGCGAACCAGCTGCCCTTCTCGAAATGCAGGTCGGCAACGAGCAGGGCCCGCCGCGCCGGCCAGTAGAGCGCGCCCTCGGGCAGCGCCATCAGGTCGTGGCCGGCGAACGAAAGGGGAACCATCATGCCGCTATCGATCCTGGCGGCCGCGCCGTCAACAGCGCAGCATCGGCACCTTGCGGCCCTGATAGGTGATCGTGCCGTGATCCTGGTCGGCGCGCTCGATCGTGTAGCTGCGCGTCTCGGGCGGGTTCACCTTCTCGGCGCCGTCGCTCGCCGCGGCGTCATAGCGTTCGCGGATCGTCTCGGTCACTATGTTCCCGGCCAGCGCCCAGCCGCCCATCTCGCCGCTATTGTCGAGGCTGCCATCGGCCGCATAATGGGCGATGAAGTCGCTCGCGCAGCTCGCTTCGAACGACCAGCTGCCGACCAGCCATTCGCGCAGCGGCGCGCTGGCGGCGCCAGCCGCAGCCGCTGCGGGCGCGGCAGCGGCCTCGCTTGCCTCGGCCTTCGGCACCGGCTTGGCCGCATCGGGCTGGCAGGCCGCCAGCGCCGCGCCGCCGAGCATCAAAGCAATGAATCGAGCCCCCTCATGCATGGCCCGAACCTAGCCGAGCTGGCCGATTCGGGCCAGTGCGATCAGGCTGGAACCTTCGCCGTCTCGCCGATCTTCGCCAGGATCCGCACCCAGGAGCGGATGCCCTTGTGAAAGCTCTTCAGATCATATTTCTCGTTGGGCGAATGGATATTGTCGTCGGTCAGCGCGAAGCCGACCAGCACGGTGTCCATCCCCAGGATCCTCGAGATCGACGTGACGACCGGGATGCCGCCGCCGCAGCCGATCAGCGCCGCCTTGCCCCATTCGGCATCGAGCGCCGCCCGGGTGGCCTCCAGCGGCGGGCTGTCGCTCGATACCGAGACCGCGGGGCTGCCCGGGCCACGCCCGGTGAACACGGCCGAGCAATCGGCGGGCAGGCGCGAGCGGACATGCTCCTCGAACGACGCCCAGACCTTTTCCGGGTCCTGGCCCCCCGTCAGGCGGAAGCTCACCTTGGCATGGGCCTCCGCCGGAATGACCGTCTTGAAGCCTTCGCCGGTATAGCCGCCCCAGATGCCGTTGACCTCGGCGGTCGGCCGCGACCAAATCTGCTCGAGCACGTCATGGCCCTTCTCGCCGGCGGGCACGCGCAGCCCGATCTCGCCGAGAAAGCCGCCGGCATCGAAGCCGAGCGCGTCCCAGCTCTCACGGACCGCCGGCGTCACTTCGGGCACGCCGTCATAGAAGCCGGTCAGCGTCACTCGGCCATCGGCGTCCCTCATTTCGCCCAGGATCGTGCAGAGCAGCTGGATCGGGTTGCGGGCCGCGCCGCCATAGAGGCCGGAATGGAGATCGCGCGAAGCCGCGCGGATCGTCACCTGGCCCGCCGCCATGCCGCGCAGCCCGATGGTGAGGCCCGGCGTCTCGGTGTCCCACATCAGCGTATCGCAGATCAGCGCGAAATCGGCCTTCAGCTCCTCGGCATGGGCATGGAGGAACGGCTCGAGGCTGGTCGAGCCCGATTCCTCTTCCCCTTCGAACAGGATCGTCACCTTGCACGGCAGCCTGCCCTCGGTCTCCTTCCAGGCGCGGCAGGCCTCGACAAAGGTGCGCAGCTGGCCCTTGTCGTCCGACGCGCCGCGGCCGACGATCTGCTTCGCGCCGTCGCCGCGCGTCTCGATCACCGGATCGAACGGATCGCGCTTCCACAACTCGATCGGATCGACCGGCTGCACGTCGTAATGGCCGTAGAACAGGACGTGCGGAACCTGCTCGCCCGCCGGCCCGTCATGATGCGCGACCACCATCGGATGGCCCGGCGTCTGCGCGACGCGGGCGGCGAAGCCCAGGCCGGCCAGCTCGTCGGCCAGCAGCTTCGCGGCGCGCTGGCATTGTTCGGCATAGGCAGGATCGGTCGAGACCGAGGGGACGCGCATCAGCGCGAAGAGGCGGTCCAGGCTGTCGTCGAGATGCGCCTCGACATAGTCGAGCGCCTTGGTGGAGTCGGTCATGCGGGAGCGCTACGCCTGTGGACGGGGCGGAGCAAGCCGGCGCGCGCCGGCGGCAGGCCCTACGCCCCGCCGATCCAGGTCTCGCGGACCTGCCCCGCATCGTCGAGCAGCACCAGGTCGGCGGCATGGCCGGTCGCGATCCGGCCATGCGTGTCGCCCAGGCCCATCAGCCCGGCCGGGCTGGCGCTCGCCATCGTCACCGCGGTGGCGAGATCGACGCCGAGCATCGCAACCGCGTTGCGCACCGCCGCCGCCATGTCGAGATGCGACCCGGCCAGCGTGCCGTCGTCGCTGCGGCAGGCGCCGTCCCGCACGGTGATGTGGCGGCCCTGCAGCACGAACGCGCTCGCATCCGATCCGACCGAGGGCATCGCATCGGTCACCAGCATGAAGCCGCTGGCCGGCTTGCAGCGCAGCGCCAGGCGGAGCGTGGCCGGATTCACGTGATGGCCGTCGACGATCAATCCGCAGACCAGCGCGTCCGAATCGAGCGCGGCGCCGACCATGCCAGGCTCGCGCGAGCCGAGCGGCGACATGGCGTTGAACAAATGGGTGACGCCGCGCATGCCCGCGGCCACCGCCGCCTTGGCCTGATCGTAGCGCGCATTGGTATGCCCCGCCGCGACCACCACGCCCGCCGCGACGAGCTGCTCGATGTCCGAGACCGCCACCCGCTCGGGTGCCAGCGTCACCAGCGTGCGGCCGCGCGCCAGGCCGGTCAGCGCCGCGATCCCCTCCGCGTCGAGCGGACGGATCTTCTCGGCCGAATGGATGCCCTTGCGATCCACGTTGAGGAACGGGCCCTCGATATGGATGCCGAGCACCCCCGGCACGCCCGCCGCGATCGCCGCGTCCACGGCCGCCACGGCGCGGCGGATGACGTCGAGATCGTCGCTGATCAGCGTGGGGAGGAAGCCGGTGGTGCCGAAGCGGCGATGCGCGGCACCGATCGCGGCGATGCCCTCCACGGTCGGCGCGTCGTTGAACAGCACGCCGCCGCCGCCATTGACCTGGGTATCGATGAAGCCGGGGGCGAGCGTGCCGTCCAGGCGCCGCGACTCGGCGCCGGCGGGCACGGCGTCGGCCGGCGCCACGCCGGCGATCCGCGCGCCATCGATCAGGACGGCGACATCCTGGCGGAGCGCGCCGTCGACCAGCGCGCGAGTCGGTATCAGCGCCTGCATCAGATCGTCTCGGTCACCTTGGCGAGCGACGGCGGCCGATCGGGATCGAAGCCGCGCGCGATCGAGAGCGCGTTGGCGGCGCGGTAGAATGCCTGGATCTGCAGGATCGGCTCGATCGCCGGGCCGGCGGCAGGATGGGGGAGGTGGATCGCGCCCGGCACTTCGCCGCCGCTCACCAGCACTTCGCCGCCGCGCGCCAGCACGTCCGCAACCAGGTCGTCGACGCCGTCGGCAGTGGCGTCGTCCTGGCGGAAGACGAGCAGCGGGAAGCCGGGCCCGACCAGCGCCATCGGCCCGTGGCGGACCTCGGCGGCGCTGAACGCCTCGGCATGGAGGCCGCAAGTCTCCTTGAACTTGAGCGCCGCTTCCTGCGCCACGCCGAAGCCCAGGCCCCGGCCGATCACATAGAGGCCGCGCGCGTCGCGCAGCCGCTCGACCAGCGGCGACCAGTCGGCGCTCCACGCCTGTTCGAGCAGGTCGGGCAGCGCGGCGAGGCCGGCCGCGAGCGCTTCGTCACCGGCCCATTCGCTCACCAGATGGAGCTGGGCGGCGAGCGCGGCGATGTACGACTTGGTCGCGGCGACGCTGATCTCGGGTCCGGCCTGGAGCGGCACCAGCGTGTCCGATTCGGTCGCGAGCGGCGAATCGGCGACATTGACCATCGCCACGGTGCGCGCGCCGCTCTCCCTGGCGGCGCGCATCGCGGCCAGGATGTCGGGGCTCTTGCCCGATTGCGAGATGCCGAGTGCCAGCATGTCGGAATAATCGGTCTCGACGCCATAGACCGAGGCGATCGACGGCGAGACCGAAGTGGTCAGCAGCCCCAGCCGCGTCTCGATCAGATAGCGGCCGAAGGTGGCGGCATGGTCCGAGCTGCCGCGCGCGCAGGTGAGCACGCCGCGCGGGCGCGTGGCGCGCAGCCGGGCGCCCAGCTCGCGGACTACCGGCCCGTTCCGGTCGCGCTGGCGGCGAACGGTGGCGCCGGCCTCGGCGGCCTCAGCGAACATCCTCGTCGATTCGGGGTCGGTCATCGGTTCAGCCCCGCATGTCGAGTTCGGCGACGAAGTCATAGGCGTCGCCGCGATACCAGCTGGTGGTCGCCTCGATCACCCGGCCATCGGCCAGGAAGCCGCGGCGCTCGATATAGAGGACCGGCGCGCCCACTTCCACGCCCAGCAGTGCGGCCCGCTCTGCGTCGCACAATGCCGCGCGCAGCCGCTGGAGCGCGCGCACCGGGCGGTTGCCGGTCGCCTCGAGCGCGGCATAGAGCGACGAATCGACGGCATCGAGCCCGGACAGGCCGAAGCCCGGGATGATCGCGAACTCGAGCGCCATCGGCACGTCGTCGGCATAGCGGATACGGTGGAAGCGATAGACGGCGGTGCCGGGGCTGAGCCCGAAGGTGAGCGATTCCTCGCCCGTCACCACGCCCGATTCGCGAATCAGCCATTCGCTGCGCACGCTGCGCCCGCGCGAGGCCATGTCCTCGGAGAAGGACGAGAGCTTGGCGAACTGCTTCTCCACCCGGCCCGCGACGAAGGTGCCGGCGCCGTGGCGGCGGACCAGCAGCCCCTCGTCGACCAGCTTGTCGATCGCCTTGCGCAGCGTGATCCGCGAGACCGAGAGATCGGCGGCCAGGTCGCGCTCGGCGGGGAGCGCTTCGTTGGGCTTGAGCAGATTGTCGCGCAGCGCCTCGCGCAACGCGGTCTCGAGCTGCCGGTAGAGCGGCCCCCTGCCTGCTCCGTCGAGCGGCCTGATCTTTTGCGCCAGCAGCGGCATCGGTTCCCCATCATCGGTCGGCTGTGTGCCGGATGCAACACTAGTACCAATAACATACCACATGTCAGCAAAAAAATTGCTCTGGTCTGTAACCGCACTGTAAAAATCTGTCTTGACGGCTCCTCAACAGTGAGGAATGGTACTGATATTGGTATGCGACTGGTCTGCCAGTGCCGTACCACAACGAATCATAAGCAAGTTCAGAATCATCTGACCAAGGGGATGAGAGATGGGGATCCGGGGATTTCTTATCGGCACGGCCAGCGCGATGGCGCTGCTCAGCGGTGCCGCGCATGCACAGACCAGCGACGCCGCCCAGCCCGCCGACGACCATGAGATCGTCGTCACCGGCTTCCGCGCCTCGCTTGCCCAATCGATCGAGGCCAAGCGCAAGGCCGACGCGATCATCGACTCGGTCTCGTCGGAAGACGTGGGCAAGTTCCCGAACACCAATGTCGCCGAGGCGCTGACGCTGGTTCCCGGCGTCACCGTCGACCGCGCGTTCGGCCAGGGCGAGAAGGTCTCGATCCTCGGCACCGATCCGGCGCTGAACCGCACGCTGCTGAACGGCCAGACGGTCGCCTCGGCCGACTGGTTCATCCTCGACAATCCGGGCCGCACCTTCAACTATGCGCTGCTCGCGCCGCAGCTCGTCAACCGGGTCGACGTCTACAAGTCGCCCGAGCCGCGCATCGACGAAGGCTCGATCGGCGGCACCGTCAATGTGGTGACCCGCAAGCCGCTCGAGCTGAAGCCCTTCGTGGTCGCCGGCTCGCTCGGCTATCTCTACAACGACCGCTCGAAAAAGGGCGATGTGCAAGGCGCGGCGCTGGTCAGCTGGCACAATGAGAGCAAGACTTTCGGCATCCTCGCCTCGTTCCAGCGCGCCAAGGATCGCCTCCGCCGCGACGGCCTCGAGAGCTATGGCACGATCACCGCGGACTTCTGGGCGGGCAAGAACGATGCCGGCCCGACCAATTCGAGCCTGTTGCCGACCAACAACGGAACTGTCCCTGCGGCCTGCACCGGCACCTGCGCGACCACGCTGACGGCGAACCCGAAGGCGAAGTTCCCGAACGCGTTCGGCACTTCCTATTTCGCGCAGGACCGCGAGCGCCTGACCTATTCGGCGACCGCGCAGTGGAAGCCGGTCGATCAGCTCACGATCACCGCCGACTGGCTGCGCATCGACGCGACCTATGACAATCTCAACCAGTCGATGTACGCTTTCCCGGGCAATGTCTGGAACAGCGCGACCGGCCTGAACAGCCTGACCGTCGAGAACGGCATCGTGAAGAAGGCGAGCTTCACCAACGCGCTCTCGGTGCTCGACGCGCAGTACCGCGTCGCCGAGATGCACTCGCAGACCTTCCACGGCCAGATCGGCTGGGACGATGTGCATTGGGACCTGAACGTCGAGGGCGGCATCTCGGACGCCGATGGCGGCACCAAGAAGCAGGTGTTCCTCGAGTTCCTCAACAAGGCGAACTACACCGTCGACATCAGCGGCGCGCCCGACCGGCCCGGCACGATCAGCTATGGCTCGAACGTGCTCGGCAACCCGGCGGCCTTCGTCACCGACGCCGGCTGGGGCGGCAATCTGGTCGACAAGCCGACCACCGACAAGGAGCGCTATGCCCAGGCCGATCTCGGTCTGAAGTTCGACGGCGTGCTGAAGCGCATCCAGATCGGCTACAAATATCGCCAGCACGAAACCGGCCAGGAATATGAAGGTGCGACGCTCGCGAACATCGTCGCCGCGGCCTCGAAGTTCAACACGCGTACCGTGGCCGGCAATTATCTGTCGGGCTTCAACGGCATCAACGACCAGATGGCCGGCCGCTTCATCATCGACGGCAACTCGATGGTGTCCCAGGTCGAGAATGGTAGCCTGCTGCCCCCCGGCACGTCGCTCCCGAAGCCGTCCAAGTTCGCCGCGTCGGAATTCACCGCGGGCAACTGGGACATCAAGGAGAAGATCCACGCCTTCTATGCCCAGGCGAACTTCGACGCCGGCGGCTTCCGCGGCAATTTCGGCGTGCGCTACGTCCACACCTCGACCAACAGCGCGGGCTATGTCTGCAAGCCGGGTGCGACCTGCAACGTCCAGACCGACTGGGTGTGGCAGACCACCAAGAGCAGCTACGACAACGTCCTGCCGAGCGTGAACATCATCGCCGATGTGAAGAAGGACCTGGTGTTCCGCTTCGCCGCGGCGCAGGTGATCGCCCGTCCGAACTATGCCGACGAGACCAACTATTTCTGGCTGTCCGACCAGATCCTCACCGGCGGCGGCGGCAATCCGGACCTGAAGCCCTACAAGTCGAACAACTTCAACGCCTCGCTGGAATGGTATCTGGCACCGCGCGCGATCCTGTCGGGTGAAGTGTTCTACAAGGACATCAGCAATTACATCCTGACCCAGACCGCGCCGGAGCAGCACTACAACACTGCCCAGGGCATGGTGACGACCTATCAGATCGCCCGTCCGTTCAATGCCGGCTCGGCCGAGGTGAAGGGCTTCGCCATCGCCTATCAGCAGAGCCTGCCCTTCGGCCTGGGCATCCTCGCCAACTATACCTATTCGGATGGTTCGGCGAACAACGGCGCCGATCTGCCCTACAACTCGCGGCATCAGGCCAGCCTGAGCCCGTTCTTCGAGAGCGGCCCGGTGGCCCTGCGGGCGACCTATACCTGGCGCTCGAAATACTTCACCGGCATCGACCGTGGCGACCAGATGTATGTCCGCGGCAGCGCCAATGTGGACGTGTCGGCGACCTACAACTTCACCAAGGAAATCGGGCTCACCCTGTCGGGCATGAACCTGACCGACAGCCAATATTACGCTTATGCCAACACGCAGGCGCTGCCGCGCGGCGTGTACAAGAACGGCCGCAAGCTGCTCGCGACCGTCAACGTCAACTTCTGATCTCCAACCTGGTGTAGTGCACTGGGGCGGCGGATGGACGAGCGATCGCACCACCGCCGCCCCTTTTTCTTATCCGCGGCGCTTCCCCATCGGGCACGCCGCGATTGAGCGCGGGGCGAAACCGCCTAAGCTCGCTCGATCCAAGCCGGGAGCCGTCCGCGTGATTTCCTGCCGCCTCGCTCTGACCTTCGTCGCCGCGCTCTGCGCCCCGCTGCCCGCCGCCGCCCAGCAGCTGCCGCGCCTCCTGCCGGTGCCCGCCGAGATGGCGCCCGCCCCGGGCCGCTTCGCGCTTGCCGCATCGACCGCGATCGTCGTGCCGGCGGACGATGCCGGCGCGCGCGCCGCCGCCGACCGGCTGGCCGAGCTTTTGCGTCTTTCGCGCGGCCTGGCGCTGCGCCCCGCCGCCGCGTCGCAGCGTCCCGCGATCCGCTTCGTGCGCGCCAAGACCGGCAAGGCGGAGAGCTACCGGCTCGAGATCGGCGCGAACGGCGCCACCATCACCGCCGGCGACGATGCCGGCCTGCTCTACGGCGCGGTCACGCTGTGGCAGGTGCTGACCCAGGACGGCGGCAAGGGGCCGGTCACCGTTGCCGGCCTCGGCATCCATGACGCGCCGCGCTTCGCCTGGCGCGGGCTGATGCTCGACAGCGCCCGCCACTTCCAGTCGCCCGCCTATGTCCGCCAGCTGATCGACTGGATGGCGGTCAACAAGCTCAACACGCTCCACTGGCACCTGGTCGACGACCAGGGCTGGCGCGTCGAGATCCGCAAATATCCGAAGCTCACCAGCATCTCGGGCTGGCGCTATCCCGCCACCGCGCCGGGCGCGCCCCGGCTGCCGAAGACGGGGGGCTTCTACACCCAGGCCGAGATCCGCGCGATCGTCGCCTATGCCGCGAGGCGGGGCATCACCATCGTGCCCGAGATCGAGATGCCCGGCCACGCGCTCGCCGCGATCCGCGCCTATCCCGAGCTTGGCATGGGCGTGCCGATCCCGCCGGGCACCGAGAGCGACTGGGGCGTCTTCCCCTGGCTCTACAATGTCGACGACAAGACCTTCGCGTTCCTCGAGGACGTGCTGACCGAAGTGATGGAACTGTTCCCGTCGCAATATATCCATGTCGGCGGCGACGAGGCGGTGAAGGACCAGTGGAAGGGCTCGCCCGCCATTCAGGCGAAGATCAAGGCGCTGGGCATCAAGGACGAGACCGCGCTCCAGGCCTGGTTCGTCCACCGCATCGCCGGCTTCCTCCAGGCGCACCACCGCAAGCTGATCGGCTGGGACGAGATCCTCGAGGGCGATGTGCCCGCCGATGCGACGATCACGTCGTGGCGGGGCATCGAAGGCGCGATCACCGCCGCCAAGGCCGGGCACGATGCGGTGCTGAGCCCTTCGCCGACGCTCTACGTCAACCATCGCCAGGGCCAGGGTCCCGACGAGCCGCCGGGCCGCGGCGACGTGATGGACCTCAGGACCGTCTATGCCTTCGATCCGGCGCCCAGGGAGATCCCCGCCGAGCAGCAGCACCATATCCTGGGCCTGCAGGCGAATCTGTGGACCGAGCATGCCCGCACCGAGGCGCGCGCCACCTGGCAATTCTTCCCGCGCGCCAGCGCCGTGGCCGAGATCGGCTGGTCGAAGGCGGAAGGGCGCGACTATGCGGATTTCGTCGACCGGCTGGTGCCGCAGATGGACCGGATGAAGCCGCTCGGCATGACGCCGGCCACCAGCGCCTTCGCGGTGCGCCCGGCGCTCGACTACAAGGCGGGCGAGAAGACCGTGTCGGTCACGCTGGCGAACCAGTCGGGGCTGCCGATCCGCTACACGATCGACGGCACGCCGGTGACCGCGCGCGCGCCGCTCTATGCCGGCCCGCTCGCGCTGCCGCTGCCGACGCGGCTGCGCGCCGCGAGCTTCCATGGCACCGCTCCGGTGGGCGGGGCCATCGACCAGCCGCTCGATGCGCGCAGCGTGCGGTTCCGCAATGACGAGGATCTGAAGACCTGCTCGCGCAAGGTCGTGCTCGCGCTGGAGGATGATTATCCCGCCGCCGGCAAGCGCGCGGTGTTCCTCACCGACATCTTCGCGCCCTGCTGGCAATGGGAAGCCGCGCCGGTGGGCGGGGCGAAGGCGATCGCGCTCACCGTCGGGCAGATCCCGTTCAACTTCCAGCTCGGCGCGGACCTGGCGAACGTGAAGATCCCGCCCTCGGCGACGCCGGAAGGCGAGTTCGAGGTCCGCGCCGGCACCTGCGAGGGCCCGCTGCTCGCGACGCTGCCGCTCGCCGCTGCGGTGGGCAATCCTGGGCTGACCCGGCTGGTCGCGCCCTTCCCGGTGCGCGCCGGGAACGAGGCGCTGTGCATCCGCACGACCGCGCGGGGCCTCAACCCGATGTGGGCGCTGGAGTCGGTGGAGCTGGTGCAGTGAGCGACGCGGTCACGCTGGTTTCCCCCTTTGCCGGCTGGCTCGCCCCGCTCGACGAAGTGCCCGATGCGGTCTTCGCCGAACGGATGATGGGCGACGGCTTCGCAGTCGATCCGGTCGAGGGCGTGCTGCGCGCGCCGGCCCCGGGCGAAGTGATCTCGATCCCGGAGAGCGCGCATGCGGTGACGCTGCGGCTCGACAATGGCGCCGAGCTGCTGCTCCATATCGGGCTGGAGACGGTCGCGCTGAACGGCAGGGGCTTCGCGGCCAGGGTTGCCCCCGGCGCGCGGGTGGCGGCCGGGGATGCGCTGATCGCGTTCGACCTGGATGCAATCGCCGTCGCCGCCCGCGCGCTGATCACGCCGGTGGTGGTGGCGAATCAGGGCTATGCGCTGGCGCTGGAGCCGCTGGGCCGCATGGTGGAAGCCGGCGCGCCGATCGGACGCGTCGTGCGCCACGCGCATGAAGGCGCAATCGCGCCCGAGGCTTCCGACGTCGCTGCCGAACGCAGCGTGCGGATCACCGCCGCCAACGGCATCCATGCCCGCCCGGCCGCGCGCATCGTCGCGGCGCTGAAGCCCTTCGTCGCCGATGTCACGCTCCATGTCGCTGATCGCAGCGCCAATGCGCGCAGCACCGTCGCGATGCTCGGGCTGGGCGCGGGCAAGGATGACGAGGTGCGGATCGTTGCGCGGGGGAACGACGCCCAGGCCGCGGTCGATGCCGTGGCCGAGCTGGTCCTCGCCAATTTCCACGAGACTGCGCACGCATCCGCGCCCAGGCCGGCCGCGCCCGCCACCGGTCCGGTCCGCGCCGCGCCCGGCCTCGCCATCGGCCAGGCCTTCCAGCTGCGCGGCGTCGATCTCGACGTGCCGGCGGACGGCAAGGGTGCCGCCGCCGAGCAGGCCGCTCTGTCCGGTACGCTTGCCGCCATCGCCGCCGGCCTGGACGGTGCGCACGGCACCGCCGCCGAGATTGCCGAGGCGCACCGCGCGCTGCTCGCCGATCCCGAACTGGCCGCCATCGCCGCCCGCCATGTCGGCGAGGGGCGCAGCGCCGCCTTTGCCTGGCGCGCCGCCACGGCCGAAGCTGCCGCCGCGCTGCGCGCCACGGGAGATTCGCTGCTGATCGAGCGCATCGCCGACCTGACCGACCTGGAGCGTCAGGTGATCGCGCGGCTGCTGGGCGCCACCGCGCCGGCCGCGCCCCTGCTGCCCAAGGGCGCGATCCTGTTCGGCGAGGACCTGTTGCCGTCGCAGTTCCTGGGCCTCGACACGACGCGCCTCGCCGGCATCTGCACCGCGCAGGGCGGGCCGACCTCGCATGTCGCGATCCTGGCGGCGTCGGCGGGCGTGCCGATGCTGGTCGCGGCGGGCGAGGGAGTGCTGGCGATCGCCGACGGCACGCCGGTGATCCTCGATGCCGATGCCGGCACGCTCGCCGTCGGTCCCGATGCCGATGCGCTGGCAGAGGCGAGCGCGCGGCTGGCGGTGCTGCGCGAGCGCCGCGCCCGCGAGCTGGCCGCCGCGCATGCGCCCGCGCATACCGCCGATGGCACCCGCATCGAAGTCTTCGCCAATCTCGGCTCGGTCGCCGATGCCGCGGCCGCGATCAGCGCGGGGGCGGAGGGCTGCGGCCTGCTGCGCACCGAGTTCCTGTTCCTCGACCGCGAGACTGCGCCGAGCGAGGACGAGCAGCGCGAAACCTATTCCGCCGTCGCCGCCACGCTCGGCGAGCGCCCGCTGATCGTCCGCACCCTCGATATCGGCGGCGACAAGCCGGTGCCCTATCTGCCGATGGACGGCGAGGAGAATCCGGCGCTCGGCCTGCGCGGCGTGCGGCTGACGCTCGCCCGGCCGGACCTGATGCGCGTCCAGCTGCGCGCCATCCTGCGCGCGGTGCCGGTGGCCCAATGCCGGATCATGCTGCCGATGGTGGCGGACCTGGGAGACTATCGCCCGGTCCGCGCGCTGCTGGATGAGGTTCGCGCCGAGCTCGGCGTGGCGGCAGCGGTGCTGCTGGGCGTGATGATCGAGACTCCCGCCGCGGCGCTGCTCGCCGGGCAGATCGCCCGGGAGGCCGATTTCCTCTCGATCGGCACCAACGACCTCACGCAATATACGCTCGCCGCCGATCGCGGGAACGCGGCGGTCTCGCAGCGGATCGACGCGATGCACCCGGCGGTGCTGCGCCTGGTGCGCGAAGTGGGCAGGGGCGCCGCGGCGGCGGGCCGCTGGGCCGGCATGTGCGGCGGGCTCGCGTCCGACCCGCTCGCCGCGCCGATCCTGATCGGGCTCGGCATCACCGAGCTTTCGGCGACGCCCGCCCAGGTGCCCGCGGTCAAGGCCGCGGTCGCCCGGTTCGACATGGCTGGCTGTGCCGCGCTCGCCGCGCGTGCCTGTGATGCCCAATCCGCGGACGAGGTCCGCGCCCTAGCCATGGAAGCGTCCGCATGAGCTTCAGCCCCTCGACTCTGCTTGCCAAGGCCCAGCCGCTCGGCCGCGCGCTGATGCTGCCGATCGCGGTGCTGCCGATCGCCGCGCTGCTGCTGCGGCTCGGCCAGGCGGACATGCTGAACGTCCCCTTCATCGCGGCGGCCGGCGATGCGATCTTCTCGAACCTCGGCCTGCTCTTCGCGGCGGGCGTGGCGGTCGGCCTGGCCCGGGAGAATCACGGCGCGGCTTCGCTGGCCGGCGTGGTCACCTATCTGGTCGCGACCGAGGGGGCCAAGGTGCTGCTCCATCTGCCGCCCGATCTCGCCGGTGCCGCCGCGCTGGAACAGGCGGCCTGGCGGGCCAAGGAGATCTCCAAGCTCAGCGTTCCCGTGGGCATCTGCTCGGGCATCGTCGCGGGGCTGCTCTACAATCGCTTCCACGCGATCCGGCTGCCCGACTATCTGTCCTTCTTCGGCGGCCGCCGCTTCGTGCCGATCGTTTCGGGCCTGGCCGGGCTGGTCTTCGCCGCCGCCTTCGGGCTCGGCTTCCCCTGGTTCGAGGCGGGGATCGATGCGCTCAGCCGCTGGGTGCTCGGCGCCGGCTCGCTCGGGCTGTTCCTCTACGGGCTGCTCAACCGGCTGCTGCTGATCACCGGCCTGCACCATATCATCAACAACATCGCCTGGTTCCTGCTGGGCGACTTCCACGGCGCGACCGGCGACATCAAGCGGTTCTTCGCGGGCGATCCGACGGCGGGATCGTTCATGGCCGGCTTCTTCCCGGTGATGATGTTCGGCCTGCCCGCCGCCTGCCTCGCCATGTACCGCAACGCGCTGCCGGAGCGGCGCAAGGCGGTCGGCGGCCTGCTGCTCAGCCTTGCGCTCACATCGCTGCTCACCGGGGTGACCGAGCCGATCGAGTTCAGCTTCATCTTCCTGGCGCCGGTGCTCTACCTGATCCATGCGGTGCTCACCGGCATCGCGATGGTGGTGATGGACCTGCTCGGGGTGAAGCTCGGCTTCGGCTTTTCGGCCGGGCTGTTCGACTATGTGCTGAACTATGGCCTTTCCACCCGGCCGCTGCTGCTGATCCCGGTCGGGATCGCCTATGCCGCCATCTATTACTTCGCCTTCAGCTGGTGCATCCGGAAGTTCGACCTCAAGACTCCCGGCCGCGAGCCGATCGAGGCAGGGGGGGATCCGGACGCGGCCGTCGCCGATCGCGGCACGGCGATCGCGGCAGCACTGGGCGGGGCGGCGAATATCCGCTCGGTCGATGCCTGCACCACGCGACTTCGCCTGGTGCTTGCCGACAATGGCATCGCCGACGAGCCGCGCCTCAAGGCGCTGGGCGCGCGGGGCGTGGTCAAGCTGCGCGACGGCGGTCTGCAGGTGGTGCTCGGGCCGATCGCCGACCAGGTTGCCACCGAGGTGCGGGCGGCGATCGGCGGCGGCGTAGCGGCGGCGGCTCCCGCGCCCGCGCCCGCGATGCCGGCGGCGGCGGCGCAGGCCGATATCAGCGGCATCCGCGCCGCGCTTGCCGGGACGCAGGTTCGCGCCGTCGCCGCCAATGCGACTCGCGTGCTGATCGACGTCGCGGATCCCGGCGCGGTCGATATCGCCGCGCTGGCCGGCGCGGGCGTGCGCGCGGCGATGGGCTCCGGCAACCGCCTCCACCTGATCACCGGCCCCGGTGCCGAGGCGCTGGGCGCCCGGCTCAGGAGCGAGCTGCTGCCCGGCTAGGCGCGGGCGCATTCGCGCTTCGCCTCGGCCGGCACCGGTCCCATGCGCGCGCGCGGATCGAACCTGCTTGCGGTGGGCGGCGGTTGGCGCGAAGGAGGCATGGTTCGAATGTCGAGGGCCTTGATATCGTCGATCTCACCCAGCGGATTGCGCAACTGCGCTCGGCCCTGGCCGGGACGGGCTATGTGCATGTCGATGCCGCCAGCTTCCGGGAAATGGCCGGCGCGACCGAGGCCGGCACGTTCGGGAGCTTTGCCGGCTTCTGGGGCGACCTCGAGCCCGACAGGTTCATGGCCGATGGCGGGCGCTATCGCCGCCGGCGGCACGCGGCATTCGCGCTGCGCGACACGGCAGCGCTCCGCAAGCCCGACCAGCCCCATTTCCAGAGCAGCGCCTATAACCCGCTGAACGGCGATGTGGAGCGATGGTTCGCCCCCGCCACCGAAGCCCTTGTCCGCCATCCGATCCTGCGAAACCTGTTTGCGCTTTGCACGCCGCTCTTCTCCGCGCTCGAGGGCGGCGGCGCCGATCTCCAATGGGATGGCGAGCTTCATCAGTTCCGGATCGAGGCGCTGGGAGCCGAGCTTGGACTGCCGACGCCGGAAGGCATGCATCGCGACGGCGTCGACTGGGTGCTGGTCATGCTGGTCGCCCGTGCCAATGTCGAGGCGGGCATGACCGAGATCCTCGACGAAACCGGCCGCCGCGACAGTTTCGTCCTGTCCGAGCCGGGCGAGGCGGTCCTGCTGGATGACCGGCGCATCCGGCACGGCGTCACTGCGATCCAGGCGCTGGATCCGGCCAGGGCCGCCTATCGCGATGTGCTGGTGATGACCTGGCGCCGATCCGGACCGGCATCCGGATAGGGGATCCGCCCGGCCTGGCCGCCACCGCCGCACAGGCTGGAACCCTGTCGTTCCCGGCGCGACGCGCGCACTCGGCCGAATGCACCGAAACGGAACAAATTTTTCTCTCCCGAGGGAAGCATTGTGAACGCTCTCAGGATTTGCTTCCGGATGCCCGCGCCAATGCCGCCTTTGATGAACTTCTTGTCATAAAACTGACATGAAACGTCTCTTCCTTCGACTTCGCAAGTTCTGACAGCCTTCATTTGATTCAGGCCCCGACCACGCGAAAACGTCACGGCAATGTTTGATGGCGCGCGTCCGGATACCCTGAGCGGGGGGAGAGATTCGCATGCGGTTTCACCGGTTGATCGGTTCGAGCATCCTTGTCCTGACGGCGGCGGCCGGAGGCGCGCATGCGCAGGAAACCACCACCTATCAATATGACGCCCTGGGTCGGCTGGTGCAGGCCAGCGCCTCCCGCGGTTCGAGCAGCGCGACTTCGAGCTACACGCTGGATGCGGCCGGCAACCGCACCAATGTCGCGGTCGTCGCGAGCGGCACGCCCACGCCGGGCGCGAGCTGCGTCATCACCATCCCCGACTATAGCTTCACGCTGGTGAAATATGGCTCGCCGTACAACGGCTTGTCCCAGGTCCTGCCGGGCGCGGGTTGCACCGGCGCGGTGACGCTCGCCTACAGCACCCAGGATGGCACCGCCACCGCCGGCAATTATGCGCCGGCCAGCGGAACGATCACCATCCCGCCGGGCTCGACGATCATGCGCTATCCGCTCGACAGCCTGTCGATCTACGGCGCGGAATCGCTTGAATTCTATGTGAACTTCACCGTCGTCTCGGGCGCGGCGACGCTCACCAAGCCCCAGGCGACGATCTGGCTGAACGCCGATTAGCGGCCTCCCCTGCCCGTTTCCTCCCAACCTTCCGGCTTCTTCTCCGAGGAGAATGCAAGTGATCCGTCGAATTCTGCTATGCGGTGGCGCGGCCCTGGCGGTCCCGCAGATGGCCCTGGCCCAGCCGGCCGACCCGCGCGGGCTGCCCGCGCCGATGAACGAGGCCATCGACTCGAACCATGTCGATCTGGGCTCGGGAAGGCTGGCCTATGACTATCCGGGGCCTGCGATCGGGCCCAAGGACCTGAACCTCAGCCTGACCTATCTCTACCTGCTCGAATCACCGTCCCGGACCAATCTCACGGGCGTGATGGAGCAAGGCAACCCGATCACCCAGATGGGTCCCAGCCCCTATACCATCACGCTCGGCCGGCGCACGGTGGTGTTCCTGAAGACGACCAACGGCAATGTCCTGCCGTACAAGATCCATGGCGGCGAAACGCTCTCCGGCAATGTCTTCACCGACTATGACGGGACGATCGCGGTCTTCTCGGTCGCGGCGACCAATCCCAATCGCTGGTATGTCTCCTCGATCACCAAGCCCAATGGCGAGCAGCTGATCTTCACCTATGACACGAGCCCTTCGGGCATACCCATGCTGCGCCGGGTGACCAGCAACGCCGGCTTCGCGCTCAACATCGCCTATGGCGCCTATGGCAACAGCGTCACCGCCTACAACATGGCGGTCGACTATTGCCCGGCGCCCTCCACGGTCGCCTGTTCGCATTCGACCAACTGGCCCTCGATGACGGGTTTCAACGGCACGCTGACCGACAATCTCGGCCGGCAGATGTATGTCTATGCCGGCTGGGCCTCCGCGCAGATCAAGTCGCCGGAGCAAGTAGCCACCGGCGTCGGCGCGACCAACGTCACTTATGGCCAGAGCAGCCCCGGCTGGCCGAACACGGTGTACGGCAACGCCGATGGCGGCAAGGTCACTTCCATCCAGACGCCGAGCGGCACCTGGAGCTATACCTACAAGTCGGACCTGAACGCGCCCGTCGGCAGCACCCGCGTGAACTGGGCGAAGCGCACCGATCCCAGTGGCAGGATATTCGAGGTCGCCACCTATTCCGGCGGCCTGAGCTATCGCAAGGACGAGCTCGGCCGGGAGAGCAGCTGGGTCCTGGATCAGGACTTCAACTATGCCGGCCGGATCAAGGAAGGCACGCTCCCCGAGGGCAACAAGGTCACCTACACCTATGACGGCCGCGGCAACATCACCCAGGTCGTCACCACGCCCAAGCCCGGCTCGGGGCAGGCCGCGACGACCCAGATCGCGTCCTTCCCGTTGTCCTGTGCGAGCGCCAGCAGCTGCAACCAGCCCGACTATATCGTCGACGCGAACGGCAACCGGACCGACTATGGCTATTATGCCTGGGGCGGCATCAAGTCGGAGCTGGGGCCGAGCGTCAACGGCGTGCGCCCGCTCAAGCGCTGGGAATATGTCCAGCTCTACGCCTATGTGAAGAACGCCTCCGGCGCGCTGGTGGCTGCCGGCCCGCCGATCTGGCGCCCCAGCCGCGAGATCGTCTGCAAGGAGACGATCAACGCCACCCAGGATGGCTGCGCCAGCCCCGCCGACGAGGTGGTGACTCAATATGAATATGGCGTGCCGGGCACTGCCAACAGCCTGTGGCTGCGCGGCGTCGTCCAGGATGCGACCGGCACCCCCGCCCGCACCTGCTATTCCTACGACAATTTCGGCAACCGCGTCAGCGAGACGAAGCCGCGCGCCGGCCTCGCCAGCTGCAACTGACCGCGATCGAAAGGGGAAGCGCGATGAAGCTCGCTCATATCATGGCAGTTCCGCTGTCGTTCCTGCCCGTGATCGCCTGGGCCCAATCGAGCCCCTCGGCCTTCACCACGGGCTTGCGCTACGATGTCGCGGGCCAGCTCGTCGGCATGATCTCGCCGGATCCGGGCGGTACCGGCTCGCCGCACTATCCCGCGGTGCGGACGACCTACAACCAGGACGGCAAGGTGGTGAAGGTCGAGACCGGCGACCTGTCCGCCTGGCAATCGGAGAATGTGCTCCCGATCAACTGGAGCGGCTTCACGCTCTTTCGCCAGGCGCTCACCGGCTATGATTCGGAAGGGCGCAAGATCTGGGAGAAGAAGGCCGATGCGGCCGGCAATGTCCTTGCGCTCACCCAGTTCAGCTATGACGTGGAAAGCCGGCTGGAATGTACCGCAGTCCGGATGAATCCCGCCGCGTTCGGCAGCCTGCCCGGCGCCTGCGTCCAGGGAACCCAGGGCAGCGACGGGCCCGATCGGATCGCGCGCAACCTCTATGATGCGGCCGGGCAGCTGGTGCAGGTGCGCAAGGGCGTGGGGACGAGCCTCGACCAGGCTTATGCCACTTATGGCTACACCCCGAACGGCAAGCAGGAATATGTCGTCGATGCCAATGGCAACAGGGCACGGCTGACCTATGACGGCTTCGATCGTCAGGCGCAGTGGCAATTCCCCGCGGCAAGCGCGCCCACCGGCTTCAACCCGGCGACGCCGGCCAGCGCCCTGGCCAGCGCGGGTGCGGTCAACAGCTATGATTACGAAGCCTATGGCTATGACGCCAATGGCAACCGCACCACGATGCGCAAGCGCGACGGGCGCGCCTTCACCTATGTTTATGATGCATTGAACCGGATGACGTCGAAGATCGTGCCGGACGCCTGCGTATCGGGCTATGCCTGCACCAACGTCCCCGCCGCGATGACGCGCGACGTCTATTTCAGCTACGACCTGCGCGGCCTGCAGACCGCTGCGCGCTTCGACAGCGCCTCCGGCGCCGATGCGGTGCTGAACAGCTATGACGGCTTCGGGCGGATCAGCTCGACGACCACGTCGATGAGTGGCGTCAGCCGCACCATGAGCTTCCTGTACGACGGCGATGGCAACCGCACGCGGATCACCCATCCGGACGGCAGATACTTCGTCTCTGCCTATAACGGCGCCGACCGGCTGGTCTCGATCCTCGAGAACGGCTCGGGCGCTGTCGTGACGATGAACTGGGACATCCAGGGGCGCCGGGGGAGCGAAGTGCGCGGCGGCGTGACCTCGACCTATGGCTATGACGCGATCTCGCGGTTGAACAGCCTCGGCGACGATCTGGCCGGGAGCGGCTATGACCTGACGACCACCCTGGGCCGCAATGCGCCGGGGCAGATCACCAGCCGGACGCGCTCGAACGCTTTGTACGACTTCGGCTATACCAACGCCAACCGCGCCTACGCACCCAACGGCCTCAACCAATATTCGAGCGTCGGCGGCAATGCCTATGGCTATGATTCCAACGGCAATCTGACGTGGGACGGCGTCAACAGCTACACCTATGACGCGGAGAACCGCCTGGTGGTGACGTCGGCCAACGTGACGCTCACCTATGATCCGGCCGGACGCCTGTACCAGACCTACAAGCAGGGCAATGGCGCGATTCAGTTCCTCTATGACGGCGACCGGCTGACGCTGGAATATGCCAGCTGGGGCAGCGTGCTCGCCCGCTATGTTCACGGCGCCGGCAACGATGATCCCCTGCTATGGTATAATGGCGCCGCCCTCGGCGATCGCGCGAGCCTGCAGGCCGATTACCGGGGCTCGGTCGTGTCCGTCGCCGATGCGGGCGGCAATGGCATCGCCGCCTATTCCTATGACGAATATGGCATTCCGGGCGGAAATTATGCGAGCCGCTTCCAATATACCGGGCAGGCCTGGCTCCCGGAGATCGGGATGTATTATTACAAGGCCCGCATTTACTCGCCCATGCTGGGGCGGTTCATGCAGACGGATCCGGTCGGGTACAAGGACCAGATGAATCTCTATGCCTATGCTTCGGGCGACCCGGTCAACATGACCGACCCCACCGGCATGTGGCAAATCGTCTATGAGGGCAGCGCTGCCCGCCAGGCGGAACTCAAGGGGATCCTCGAAAAGGCCGCGAGCGCGGATCCGGTCCTGGCGCAACGATACAAGCAGCTTCAGGACTCACGGAACATCCATGTCATCCGGGCCGTCGAGGATTTCCCCGGCTCCACGCCCTCGAGCTCCATGCCGAACGACATCAACAAGTTCGACTTGTCCAAGGCAACCGATTCCAGGAACGGCAAGGGGTCGGGCAGCCTGAACTACATAACTACCGAGAATGTCACGATGGACATTGGCGGCGGGCTGAAGGATTTCCCCTTCTCTCCGGGAGCGGTGGCCGCGCACGAAATTCTGTACCATGCCTGGGCCAAGGATAGCGGCACCAGAAGTATAGAGGTCGACAAGGATGGCAATTCGGTTGAAGAGCAGAACGCGACCAAGACAGAGAATATCTACCGCGAGAGCCCCAAGGTTCGCGAGCTTCGCCGGCCCTGGTACGTTCCGCCCGATCAGATTCAACATTTCTAGCCCGGCGATATTGGGCATTCTGCTGGCGATGGCGGCAAGCACGACGGCAAGCGCCCGGCATATCCAGGATCATGCCCGAGCCTGGAGGACGGATTGCATCGATGGCGGCGGCCAGAGCCTCCGAAATGTCGAGGTGGATCGTGAGGCAATTCTCGAATCCTATCGAGACTATTACGCGCAGCCATATAATAACTACGTCTATCCATTGATGCCGTACAGGTCGGCACATAGAGCGGACGGGAAAGAAATATTCTTTCTATTCTTCCGAATAGACGGAGTGGATGATATTTCCATAGTATATGTCGTCGATTCATATAAGGTGAAGGACAGGTTCATATACTCCACGATCAACAAGGCCAAATGCTCCTATTGAGCGGCGACGGGCATATCTGGGTGCCATAGGGCGCGAACATCGCCGAAGCTGTCAGGATTGCTTTGAGTGGGATCGCGCGGCAATGCGGAACATGCTGGGGTCGGTTCAAGGAGCCGCTCGTCGATTAGCGATACAATATCAATCGCTTAATGAAGGGTGATGGCGCGGCCGGCGGGAACGGTGTCGATCCCGCCAGGATTGGCGCTCCGGGCCAGCAGCGCGCCGCCGATGCGATCCCGATCCTGTTGCGCCGACAGCCAATGCCGCGCGAAGCGAGAAGGCATCCGCATCGCGTCGGTTCGCCAGGGCTGGGCTTTGCCCCGATATGCCATCGAAATCGGGATGTTGCAGTGTTGGATTTATTGTGAAAACAGCTTGAACTGTCTTGAAAAGACGGGGGTAGCTGCGTTCACATATCTTTCGCGCCCTATTCTTGGGTGCGGCATTTTTCCGAATTGATTCAATCCATTAAATGGAAATCGGGAGGGGCATATGCGTCTTCGCTTGTTGGCGTGCACGAGCACGCTG
>JAESGN010000507.1_pt1 | contig 31642 bp, 29 predicted proteins | sample 9269731 | NCBI WGS metagenome assembly JAESGN01 (sample SAMN15720683, study PRJNA650826) | algae metagenome | isolation source: Mojavia pulchra JT2-VF2 and co-occurring heterotrophs from desert soil | place: USA: Cadiz Valley, Joshua Tree National Park, CA | collected 1998-06-08
TGGTGCTGCTCTATCGCCGCTTCATGTCGCCGCTGGTCAACATGGGCTCGCTGCTCAACGCGCCGCTGGGCGGGCTGATCGCGCTGTGGATCGCCGGCCAGCCGATCTCGATGCCGGTGCTGATCGGCGCGCTGATGCTGTTCGGCATCGTCGCGAAGAACTCGATCCTGCTGATCGACTTCGCGCTGGAGGAGATGGCCAAGGGCGTCGACAAGTTCACTGCGATCGTCGATGCCGGGCACAAGCGCGCCCAGCCGATCCTGATGACCACGGTGGCGATGGTCGCCGGCATGATCCCGACCGCGCTCTCGCTCAACGGCGACGGCTCGTGGCGCGCGCCGATGGGCATCACCGTGATCGGCGGCCTGATCCTGTCGACGCTGCTCACGCTGGTGATGGTGCCGGCGCTGTTCAGCCTGGCGGTCGGGCTCGAGCAATGGCTCGGGCCGCGCCTGTCGCGCCGCCTGCTCACCTTCCGGCCGGGCGACGACGGCAGCCGCGTCATCGGCCATGGCCATGGCGGCGGCACGATCGAGCACAAGCCCGGGGACGATGCGCCGCAACCCGCGGAGTGAACTTGATCCCGTCTGATGTATTGGGGAGTGCGTGACCATGTTGCGCACTCCCCAATCGTCCGAGCCGGTCTCGGCCGGCCTGCGCCGGATGCGGCTGGTCGCGACCGGCCTGCTGGTGGCGATGGCCGCCCTGTTCCTCCTCACCCGCGCCTTCGACCATGCGCATCCGGCGATCGGCTATGTCCGCGCCTTTGCCGAGGCGGCGATGGTGGGCGGGCTGGCCGACTGGTTCGCGGTGACGGCGCTGTTCCGCCACCCGCTCCGCCTGCCCATTCCCCACACCGCGATCATCCCGCGCAACAAGGACCGGATCGCGAGCACGCTCGCCCAGTTCCTGCGCGACAATTTCCTCACCCCCAAGGTGGTCGCCCGGCGGATGCAGCGGCTCGACGTGGCCGGCGCGGCGGGGCGCTGGCTCGCCAACCCGGTGCACGCCGATGGCCGGATCGGGCGCAGCGCGGGGCGCCTGGCCGCCGATTTCCTCGAATCGCTCGACCAGGAGCGGCTGGGCGGCATGGCCAAGGGCGCGATCGCCGCGCGGCTGCGCGCCATCGACGTGGCGCCGCTGTTCGGCCAGGCGCTCGGCGCCGCCATCGCCAATGGCCGCCACCTGCCGCTGCTCGACGGCATGATCCGCTGGGCGGCCAAGGTGCTCGCCGCCAACGAGCACATGATCCGCGAGATGGTCCACAACCGCGCCGGCACGGTCATGCGCTGGACCGGGCTCGACGAGACGCTGGCCAGCAAGATCATCGAGGGGCTCGACAAGCTGCTCGGCGAAATGGCCGAGGACCCGGCCCATCCGCTGCGCGCCAAGGCCGAGGAGGGGCTGGAACGGCTCGCCCATGACCTGCAGCACAAGCCCGAGCTGCGCGAGAAGGTGGAGGCGTTCAAGCTCGAGATGCTCGAGAACCAGGCCTTTCAGCGCTGGATCGACGGGCTGTGGGAGACGAGCCGTGTCGCCCTGCTCCGCCTTGCCCGCGATCCCGGCAGGGCCCTGGGCGGGCGGATGGGCGAGACGCTGCGCCAGTTCGGCGTCACGCTGCAGCAGGATCGCAAGCTCGCCGAGACGATCAACCGCTTCGCCCGGCGCAGCGCCGTCGGCGCGGCGGCCGATTATGGCGACGGCATCGTCCGCCTCGTCTCCGACACGATCAAGGGCTGGGACGCGCGGACGATCACCGGCCGGCTGGAGAATGCCGTTGGCCGCGACCTCCAATATATCCGGATCAACGGCACCCTGGTGGGCGGGCTGGTCGGCGTGCTCATCCACACGGTCGACGCGTTTCTCTAGCCCATGCCCCTCGCCCGACGCGCCGCGAACCTATCGCCAGTCGAGCAGCGGCCAGCCCTGCTCCGCGGCCAGCCTGCGCAGCCGCCCATGCGCATTGACCGCGAATCCCTCGTCCGCCCAGCCGAGCAGGGGCGCGTCCGAGACATGATCCGAATAGGCGCGGACATGGGCGCCGCCGCGCGCGATTCCCTGCCCCGCCATCCAGCTTTCGATCCGGCGGAGCTTTGCGGGCCCGTAACAGTTATCCCCCTCGATCAGGGAGAGAATCCGGCCTTGCCCATCGCGCTTCGCTTCGGTTGCGATCACATCGTCAAAGCCCAGCAGGTGCCCGATCGCGGCGGCGTAATAGCCGTGCGAGGCGGTCGCCATGACGAGGCGATAGCCCGCCGCGCGGTCCGCCGCGATCCGCGCGCGCGCGCCGTGCAGCACGCCATGCGCCGCTTCGCGCGCGGCGAACGCCTCCGCCACGCGCGCCATCTCCTCGGGGGGCAAGGCCCCGCCCAGCAGCAGCCGCTGCGAGAATTGCTTGAGGCCGGCGCGATCGGTCAGCTTGAGCAGATAGGCGATCCCGGCCACGCCCAGCGCCGGAAACAATGCCAGCCGCCAGGGGGCCCGGACCCGCGCCGCCATCGCCAGGAAGCGCGTCCAGGTGGGCGCCGCGGTGATGGTCTTGTCCATGTCGTAGATTGCGAGAAACTGCATTGAAGCATCTACGAGCGGCAACGCTTGCCGATCCAGCCCGAATCGCGGAAAGGTGCCGGCGATGAGCGTCCTGGCCGACTTCGAACGGGTTGATTCCGACAGCGGCGGGGCAGTGCTCCGCTTCACCGGCAATTTGTCGCTCGCCAGCCTGGGCGACCTTCCCGACCGGCTCGACCGTGTCGACGGCGAGGTCGCCCGGCTCGACCTGTCGAAGGTCGAGCGGATCGACACGGTCGGTGCCTGGGTGATCCATCGCTTCGCCCGCGACCGGGAAGCCGCGGTCGAGGGTCTCCAGCCGGCCAGTCAGCATCTGTTCGACCAGGTCGTCGCCGCCGAGCATCCGATCGAGCTGCCGCCCAAGCCGGAGAGTCCCTTCATCCATCTGCTCGCCGAGATCGGCGATGCGATATTCACCGCGGTGCACACGCTCTACGGCCTGCTCGGCTTTCTCGGCGCCACGGTGATCGCCTTCTGGAACGTGGCGACGCATCCGCGCCGCTTCCGCTTCCATGCGACGGTCCATCGCTTCGAAGTGGTCGGCGTCTCCGCGCTCGGCATCATCGGGCTGATGAGCTTCCTGATCGGCGTGGTGATCGCGCAGCAGGGCGCGGTGCAGCTCCGCCAGTTCGGCGCCGAAGTCTATACGATCAACCTGGTCGGCCGGATCACCTTGCGCGAGCTCGGCATCCTGATGACCGCGATCATGGTCGCCGGCCGCTCCGGATCGGCCTTCGCCGCCCAGATCGGCACGATGAAGCTCACCGAGGAGATCGACGCGATGCGCACGATCGGCGTCTCGCCGATGGAAGCGCTGGTGGTGCCGCGCACGATCGCGGTGGTGACGATGCTGCCGCTGCTCGGCTTCTATTCCGCGCTGATCGCGATCATCGGCGGCGGCTTGCTCTGCTGGGTCCAGCTGGGCATCCCGCCGATCACCTTCGTCCAGCGCGTCCGCGAAGTGGTGCCGCTCAACGATCTCTGGGTCGGGCTGATCAAGGCGCCGGTGTTCGGTGCGATCATCGCCATCGCCGGCTGTTTCCAGGGCATGCAGGTGGAGGGCGATGCCGAGCAGGTCGGCCGGCGCACCACCACCGCGGTGGTCCAGGCGATCTTCCTGGTCATCGTGCTCGACGCCTTCTTCGCCGTCTTCTTCAGCCAGATCGGGTGGATATGAGCGACTCCGCCGCCTCCGCGCCGGACGACATCGTCATCCGCGTGCGCGATCTGAAGAACGGCTTCGGCGACCAGATCGTCCATGACGGGCTGAATCTCGACGTGCGCCGCGGCGAGATACTCGGCGTGGTCGGCGGCTCGGGCACCGGCAAGTCGGTGCTGATGCGCTCGATCATCGGGCTGCAGACGCCGATGGAGGGCGAGATCGAAGTGTTCGGCGAGAACACGATCGGCCGCGACGAGACCGAGGCGACCGCGATCCGCCGGCGCTGGGGCATCCTCTTCCAGGGCGGCGCGCTGTTCTCCACGCTCACCGTGTCGGAGAATGTCCAGGTCCCGCTCAAGGAATATTATCCGCAGCTGGACCAGGCGCTGCTCGAGGAGATCGGCGCCTACAAGGTCGTGATGACCGGCCTGCCGCCCGAAGCCGCGCCCAAATATCCCGCCGAGCTCTCGGGCGGCATGAAGAAGCGCGCCGGCCTGGCGCGCGCGCTCGCGCTCGATCCCGAGCTGCTGTTCCTCGACGAGCCCACTGCCGGGCTCGACCCGATCGGGGCCGCGGCGTTCGACGAGCTTACCGCTTCGCTCCAGAAGACGCTGGGGCTCACCGTGTTCCTGATCACGCATGATCTCGACACGCTCTACGCCATCTGCGACCGGGTCGCGGTGCTGGCGGACCGGAAAGTGATCGCAGTCGGAACGATTCCCGAGCTGCTCGCCTTGGATCACCCATGGATCCAGGAATATTTCAACGGACCGCGCGGGCGCGCGGCAGTCGCCGGCAGCAAGGCGAATCGAGCTGAGGACAGGGGCTGATGGAAACTCGATCGAATCACGTGCTCGTCGGCGCCGTCGTGCTGATCCTGCTCGCGGTGCTCGCCCTGTTCATCGTCTGGCTCGCCCGGCTGAGCGGCGGCAACGAGCGCGAATACGACATCTTCTTCCGCCAGTCGGTCGACGGGCTCAGCGCGGGCTCGGCGGTATCTTTTTCGGGCGTGCCTTCGGGCCAGGTGAAGTCGATCGAGTTCTGGAAGCCCGATCCGCAGCTGGTGCGCGTGCGCGTCTCGGTGCGCAACGAAGTGCCGATCCTCGAAGGCACCACCGCGACGATCCAGAGCAGCTTCACCGGCCCCAGCACCGTGCAGCTCGAAGGCGCGGTGAAGGGCGCCCCGCCGATCAAATGCCCGCGCGAGCATCCCGAGGCGGCGTGCCCGCTCGGCGTGCCGGTGATCCCGACCAAGCCGGGCGGCCTCGGCGCGATCTTCTCCTCGGCGCCCAAGCTGCTCGAGCGGCTGACCACGCTCACCGAGCGGCTGACCGAGCTGATGAGCGACAAGAACCAGGCCTCGATCGCCGGCATCCTGGCGAACACCAACCGGCTGACCGATGCGCTTGCCGATCGCGGGCCCGAGATCGCCGCCACGCTGGCCGAGACTCGAGTCGCGATCCAGAAGTTCGGCACCGCCACCGAGCAGATCGGCGAGCTGGCCAAGACGACCAACGGCGTGGTCGCCGACGACGTCAAGCCGACCATCGCCAATCTCAACCAGACGATCGCCTCGGCCAAGAAGAGCATGGACACGCTCGAGGCGATGCTGGGCGATGCGCGGCCGGGCGTGCAGGCCTTTTCGAAGAAGACCGTGCCCGAGATCGGCCAGCTGATCCAGGATCTGCGCCAGATGGCGCAATCGCTGTCCTCGGTCGCCGACAAGATCGACCAGGGCGGCGCGAGCAGCCTGGTCGGCAGCCCGAAGCTCCCTGACTACAAGCCCAACAAGTGAGGCCCGCGATGAAGAAGCTCGCCCTGCTCCTGCTGGCCGCCCCGTTCGCCGCCACGCTCTCCGGCTGCGTCTCGTTCGGGGGCAAGCCGCCCAAGGTGCCGTTCCTCACGCTCGAGGCCGCCGAGCAGATCAAGCCCGGCGACGTGCAGACGCCCGCTTCGGGCACCACGGTAACCGTGCTGTTCCCGACGGTGCCGCACGAGCTGGCGACGACGCGGGTGCCGGTCCATTCGGGCGAGAATGCCGTCGCCTATGTGAAGGACGCGCAATGGGTGGAAGCGCCGCCGCGCCTGTTCGCCCGGCTGGTCGGCGATACCATCGCGGCGCGCACCGGCCGGCCGGTGCTGAGCTATCGCCAGTCGCAGATCGATCCCGGTGCCGTGCTCTCGGGCGAGCTGCGCCAGTTCGGCGTGGATGCCGACAGCAACGAGGCGGTCGTCCAGTTCGACGCGCTGCTGGTGCAGGGCGACGATGCCACCAGGTTCCAGAAGCGCCGCTTCGAAGCGCGCGCGCCGCTTGCCGAGGTGACGCCCGATCTGGTCGCCAAGGCGCTCAACCAGGCGGCGAACCAGGTTGCGGTCCAGGTCGCCGACTGGGTGGGGAAGTAACTCCCGGCTCGCAAGGCCAATCCGTCATCCCGGCAAAGGCCGGGATCTCGGGCGGCGCTTTTCCGGCCTTCGCCTGGGATCCCGCGTCCGCCGGGATGGCGGCCCTGCGGGTTCACGGTGCCCGGCGCACCGCCGGCAGCGCGTTGCACACATCGACGCCGCCCATCGGCACGGTGAAGAAGGCGCCGTCGCGATTCTCGCGCGCCTTGATCCAGGCGGCGAAGCGGGGATTGTCGGTGGCGCGATACTGGAAGCGCGGGCGCTCGTCCTGCGGCAACTGGCTGGCGAGGCGAACCGAGAGGATCGGCGTCGGCGCCTGGTCCTTGGCATAGACGCCGAGCTGGGCGGTGCCGCGCGGCAGGCTGGAGAGCCATTGCATGCCCTCCACGATCCGGCCGACGATCGCGATGTTGCGGTCGAGCGGGCGCGGGGCGTGGCCGATCACCGTGTAGAGTTCGGCGCCGCTGCCGGTGGAGGGGGCGAGGTCGCGGGCGACGCCGACCATCGAATAGCAATGGGTGAGCGAGCTCACCGCGCCGTAATTGGCGAGCGGCCAGCCATCGGCGCTGAGGCCGGTCTTCGCGGCATAGCTGTCGGGCCTGGCGAAGGCGAAGCTCTTCACTGCGTCGAAGCCGGGCCATTCATATTCGGCGGGCGGGTTCTCGATCACGCCGGGCGGGAGCGCGGTCTTGTCGTCGCCGCCGCCCCATTGCGTCACATAGTTATCCTGCACGCGGTAGACGCTGGTGCCGTCCCACCAATGCGCCTCGGCGAGCTTGCGGATGTTAGCGACATGCGCGGGGGCGTAGCGCGGGGCGAGGCGGATGAAGACCTGGTGGCCGCCCTGCAGCGTCATCACCAGCATCTCGTTATCGGGAATCGCCTTCCAGTCCTCGGGCGCCGGGTCGGCCGGCGACGGGCCGGCGGCGGTCTGGGCGGCGGCAGGAAGGACGGCGAACGCGGCGAGCGCTAGGATCGGCTTCAGCATGGCGCGAGAGTGGCACGGCACCACCTGCTTGCCTAGGCCTTCGCCAATCGCTAGGGCACGCAACTTCCGGGACATGCGGAGCGGTGGCCGAGTGGTCGAAGGCGCTCGCCTGGAAAGTGAGTATACGGCAAAACCGTATCGAGGGTTCGAATCCCTCCCGCTCCGCCACTCACGCCCTCCCAAGGGCTCGCAGAAACCCCTGTAACCTGCTGTAAATCCTCAGAAATCAGCGGTTCCTTGATGCTGCGCGTTCCACACGATCCAACACCATCTCCCGAAATATATGGGGTAGGGTGGAGCAGGATGCGGTGGGGATGCCCATTGCGCCGAAGATCCAGGCGGCATCGCGGCAAGCCGGGCGCGCCTATCCGAGGACGTCGGTCAGAAGCCGCTTCCAGTTCCCGCCCATGATCTTGTCGACCTCGCGCGGACGAAAGCCCGCCTGTTCGAGCGCCCGTGAAATCCGTGCCATCCGGTCGATGCGATTGAGCTCCGGAATCACGACATGCTCGGGCGTCCATTCGAACCCGGGCACGCCCTGGCGCCGCAAGGCGCGCCACCAGTCGAGATATTCCTGCACGCCCTTGCCATTGTCGTTCCCGATCCTGATCAGATTGGGCTGGCCGGCCATCGGAAAGTCGTTGGCCACGCCGACCGCTTCCAGGCCGCCCACCTTCACGACATGGCGGATCTGCGCCACATAGTCGGCGGCCGTCGGCGGATTCCGGCGGGTGAGCCAGAAGCTCATCATGAAGATGCCCATCACGCCGCCGCGCTCGGCGATCGCGCGGATCACTTCGTCGGGCGCGCAGCGCGGATGATCGACGATCGCCCGCGCCGCGCCATGGCTCAGCGCTATCGGCGTCTTCGACCGCGTCGCTGCCTCGATCATGGTCGGGACCGAGCCGTGCGAGACATCCGGCACTATCCGCAGCCTGTTCATCTCGGCCAGGCCTTCGATGCCGAGCGGCGTGAGGCCGGTCTGCCGGGTCTCCAGCGCGCCGCCCGCGAACAGAGTGTCGTTGTGATGCGTGAACTGCAGGACGCGCAGGCCCTTTTCGTGGAAATAGGCGATCCGCGAGAGATCCCGCGCGATCATCTCGGTCGACTGGAACTGCAGGAACACCGCGCAGCCGGGCCGGGCCCCGATCTCGCTGCCCTTCCTGGCGAGATAGGCGAACGGCGAGCGCCGCAGCCGTGCAACGGCCTTGTCGATCGCGGGATCATTGGCCGCGAAGTTCCGGCTGTAGCGGGGAACGCCGTCGGCATCGCGGGTCGCGATCAGATCGGAGACATCGGCGATCATCCCGCCCAATCCGGCCGCGGCAATCTGGCTCAGATCCTCGGGAAGGAAGCTCAACGAATCGAAGAACAGCCGGCTCCGCCCCGCGCCTTGCGCCAGGGCGGGCGCCCCCAGGGTGGCCGCCAGCGCGCCTGCAACCGATCGCCTCGTCCACATCACGCTTCCTCCCGGCCCTTTGGCGATTTCATAGCCGCGGGCGCCCCCGACATGCCAGCCCCGCCCCGCGCGCGGCACGGCGGTCGCGTCACTGGCGATAGCGGCTCGGCGGCGCCCCCAGCACGCGCTTGAACATGGTCGAGAAATTGGCGGGGCCTTCATAGCCGAGGTCCAGCGCGACCGCAGTGACCGGCTCTCCCGCGGCAAGCCGCGGAAGCGCGACCGAGAGACACGCCTGCTGGCGCCATTCGGCGAAGCTCATGCCGGTCTCGCGGCGAAAGAGCCGAGTGAAGCGGCGGCGATTCATCGCGAGCGCATCGGCCCATTCGTCGATCTTGGCGCTCACCCGCGGCGCTTCGAGAAAGCCATGGCATTGCGCGGCCAGCGCCGCATGGCGCGGGAACGGCACGAGGATGGGGATGATCGGCGCGCGATCGATCTCCGCCACGAGCAATTGCATCACCAGCCCGTCGCGCCCCGCCTCGTCATATTCGACCGGCACTTCCGCCGCGCAGACCAGCAGCTGGCGCAGCAGCGGCGAGACCGCGACGACCCGGCACGCGCCGCCCAGCAACGGGCAGGCCTCCGCCTCGATCAGCACGCTGCGGGTCTGGACCGCGCCGACCATGCGCACCGAATGGGGCGTTCCGGCCGGTATCCACACCGCACGCTCGGGCGGGGCCACCCATGCGCCTTCGGGCGTGCTGACCGCGACCACGCCGCTGGCGGCATAGAGGAACTGCGCGCGGCGATGCTGGTGCTCGGCCAGCTCGAACGAGGGCGGATAGTCATTGCCGATGCCGACGACCGGGCGCGGAACATCCTCATAATCGTCCGGCGCGCGATACTGCGCATGTCCCATTATCAAAATAATTTATCCCACATATCGAAGCGGGACGCATTCTGGACCGCTAGTGCCGCGCTCACAAGGAGCGAATGATGAGCGACACCCGCGCAGCGACGATGGATTCCCAGCCGGCGGAGATGAACGGCACGGTGTTCGGCGTGATCGTCGCGATCAGCTTCTGCCACTTGCTGAACGACATGATGCAGTCGCTGCTTCCCGCGATCTATCCCAATCTCAAGACCGATCTGGGGCTGAGCTTCGGCCAGATCGGCCTGGTGACGCTCGCCTATCAGATCACTGCGTCGATCCTGCAGCCGCTGATCGGGCTGTACGCGGACAAACGGCCCACGCCGCTGGCGCTCCCCGGCGGCACGCTCTTCTCGCTGGCGGGGCTGGCGATCCTGTCGGTCGCGCACAGCTATGGCATGGTCCTGGCGGGCGCGGCGCTGCTCGGCATCGGCTCCTCGGTCTTCCATCCCGAATCCTCCCGGGTGGCACGCATGGCGGCGGGCCAGCGCCACGGCCTTTCCCAGTCGCTGTTCCAGGTCGGCGGCAATGCCGGCCAGGCGCTCGGCCCGCTCGCCGCCGCGCTGGTGGTGGTGCGCTGGGGCCAGTCGAGCCTCGCCTTCTTCGCGCTGCTGGCGCTGCTCTCGGGCGCGGTCCTGTGGAATGTCGCTGCCTGGTATCGCCATCATGGGCTGGCGCGGCTGGATGCCGGGCGCCGCGCATCCATGGCCGAGTTGCTTCCCAGGGGGCATGCGGCACGCGGCATCCTCATCCTGCTGGCGCTGATCTTCTCCAAATATGTCTATCTCGCCAGCCTCACCAGCTATTTCACCTTCTACCTGATCCATCGCTTCCAGGTTTCGGTGCAGAGCGCCCAGCTCTATCTGTTCGCCTTCCTGGCGGCGGTGGCGGTCGGCACGATCGCGGGCGGACCGCTGGGCGACCGGTTCGGGCGCAAATATGTGATCTGGTTCTCGATCCTCGGCGCCCTGCCCTTCACGCTGCTGCTGCCCTATGTTAGCCTGTTCTGGACCGGCGTGCTGGTGCTGCCGATCGGCCTGATCCTGGCCTCGGCCTTCCCGGCGATCGTGGTCTTCGCGCAGGAGCTGGTGCCGGGCAAGGTCGGCATGATCTCGGGCCTGTTCTTCGGCTTCTCCTTCGGCATGGGCGGGCTCGGCGCCGCCGCGCTGGGATGGCTCGCCGACACGACCAGCATCGAGACGGTGTACCAGATCTGCGCCTTCCTGCCCGCGATCGGCCTGCTGACGGCGCTGCTTCCCAACATCGAGCGGAAGGACGATCGGGCACCGCGCTGATCGCTCCCGGCAATCCCGGGAAGCGCGGCGGCGCCCGGCTTCAGAACCAGAAGCGGACGCCCGCCACCAGGCCGAGCGCCGACGGCTTCTCGCCATCGGCACGGGCATAGTCCGCCGTGCGCCCCGCCTTCGCTTCCCAGGAAAGGCCGACATAGGGCGCGAAGCGCCGCGCGATCTCGTAGCGCAGCCGCAGGCCGAGCTCCGCGCTGGTCAGTCCGGAGCCGATGTGCTGCGCCGGCATGTCCTGGGCCGAAAGATTGAACTCGGCACGCGGCTGGAGGATCAGCCGCTGGGTGATGCGCTGGTCGTAATAGCCGCCCAGCCGGCCGAGCAGCTCGCCCCTGGTCGACAGGAAGACCGCCCCCTCGACTTCGAACATATAGGGCGCCATCCCCTCGAACCCGAGCGTGGCATAGGTCCGCGCCGGTCCCGGCCGGAAATCGTGCCGCACGCCGGCCTGCAGGTTGAAATAGGGATCGATGGCGCGGCTGTAGAGCAGCTGGACCTCGGCCCTCTCGATGCCGCCGCGAACCAGGCCCTCGCCTTCGCTCTTCACCGTCAGACGATTGACGTCGCCGCCGAACCAGCCCTCGCCCTCCCAGCGATAGGCGTCGCGCCCCGGGCGCGGCTGGAACTCGGCGAGGTTGAACAGGACCGAGCCGAGGGGCCGCCCGCCCATCTCGCGCATCGAGGCCCTGCGCGATCGCTCCATGTCGGATGCCGGGAAGAAGCGGTCGGCATAATGGTCGGTCGGCGGCGGCGGGGCCGGGGCATCGCCCGCCTCGAGCGCGGTGCCGGCCGCCTGCATCGCGGGCGTCGTCCCATGAGCCATGGCGCCGTGATCCATGGCGCCGTGATCCATTCCGCCATGATCTATCGGCTCCGCGTCCGCCGGCTTGTCGGCGCCGGGCCGGGCATCCTGTCGCGGCGCGGCGGTTTCCGGCGCGGGCTTCGGCTTCGGCTTCGGCTTCGCGGGAGCCTTGGGCATCGGCATGCCGTGCATGGCATGATCCTGCGCCGCCGCCGGCGCGCTCGCCGCCAGCACGGCGCCGGTGGCGAGGATCGCGGCACGCCGGATCATGCCGGGCCTCCCTTCGGGCGCACGCTCACGGTCCGCATCATCCCCGCCATCATGTGATAGAGGAGGTGGCAGTGGAACGCCCAGTCGCCCACCGCGTCGGCCGTGAAGTCCCAGGTCACCTTGCCGCCGGGCTGCACGATCACCGTGTGCTTGCGCGGCGCATGGTCGCCATGGCCGGTGACCAGCTCGAAGAAATGCCCGTGCAGATGGATGGGATGGGCCATCATCGTGTCGTTGATCAGGTTGACCCGCACCCGCTCGCCCTCGACGAAGGGGAAGGGCGCCATGGTGTCCGACATCTTCACGCCGTCGAACGCCCACATGAAGCGCTCCATGTTGCCGGTGAGATGGATGTCGAGGCTGCGCGACGGGGCGCGGACATCGGGGTTCCGATCGAGCGCCATCAGGTCCTTGTAGACCAGCACGCGGTGGCCAACATCCTCCAGCCCCTGGCCGGGCTCTCCGGTACGATCCATCGGCATCGGCGAGATGGTCTGGACGCCGGGCGTTCTCCGTACCTCGGGCGCATAGGAGAAGTCGCGCATCCGCATGGCGCCCATGTCCATGCCGGCCATGTCCGCGCCCGGCGCGCCCGGCGCGCCCGGCGCGCCGCCATGGGTGGAATGATCCATCCGCGAATGGTCCATCCCCGCCATGTTCGCGGCCACGCCGCCGAGCCTGGCCGAGGCGTTCTGCTCCGCGCTGGGATCGACGCCGCGCGCCGCCGGCATCGCGCCGTGCGACATTCCCTGCATGCCGCCGGCCGCGCCGCCGCCGCCATGGTCCATCGACGACATGTCCATGCCCATGTCCTTCATGGTCGCCAGCGGACGCGGGCGCAGCGGCGGCACTGCGGCCGCCATGCCGGGCCGGGGCGCCAGCGTGGCGCGCGCCATGCCCGAACGATCGACCGCCTCGCCGACCAGCGTGAACGCCTTGTCCTCCACCGGCGTGACGATCGCGTCATAGGTCTCGGCGACGCCGATCTGGAACTCGTCGACCTCGACCGGCACGACATGCTGGCCATCGGCCTGGACGATGGTGAGCCGCAGTCCCGGAATGCGCACGTTGAAGCTGGTCATCGCCGAGGCGTTGACGAAGCGAAGCCGCACCCGCTCGCCCGGCTTGAACAGCGCGGTCCAGTTGTCGAACGGCCCGTGCCCGTTGACGAGATAGGTATAGGCGGCGCCGGTCACGTCGGAGATGTCCGCGGGATCCATCCGCATCTTGCCCCATTCGGCGCGCTCCTTGCCCTTCTGGTCGCGCCCGGCAAGCAGGCCCGCCAGCGTCTGGCGCTGATAGTTGTAATAGCCCGGCATCGCCTTCAGGTTGCGGAAGATCGCCTCGGGGCTGGACCGGCTGTGGTCGGACAGCAGGATCACATGCTCGCGATCGTAGCGAACGGGATCGGGGCCGGCGGGATCGATGATCAGCGGGCCGTAGAGGCCAAGCTGCTCCTGCCCGCCGGAATGGCTGTGATACCAATAGGTGCCGTTCTGCCGGACCGGAAACTCGTAGAGAAAGGTCGAGCGCGGGGCGATGCCGGGGAAGGAAACGCCGGGCACGCCGTCGAACTGGGCCGGCACGATCAGGCCGTGCCAGTGGATCGAGCTGTCCTCGTCGAGCGCATTCTCGACGTGCAGGCGGACATTCTGCCCTTCCCGCAGGCGGATGAGCGGCGCCGGCACGGTGCCGTTGACGCCGATCGCCCGATATTGCCGGCCGTCGATCGCCATGCGCTGCCGGGCGATCCGGAGCCTGATGTCCTCTCCGGAAACGGTCGGCAGGTCGGGCGCCAGGCCAGGGGAGACGCTCTGGGCCCAGGCGGGCATCCATGCGGCGAGCGCAAGCCCACCGGCGCCAAGCCCGGCCCCGCGCAACAGCCTCCGCCGGTCCATCGTCTTCGTCATCATCACCCCTGTGCTGGGAATTGTTCTTTCCATCCGGTACGCGGCAGCGCCGGCCACCCCTCGCGGATCCGCCCGGATCGGACCGCGGCGGATCAGCGCCCCAGCATTTCGCCCAGCCTGATGCGGGCGCGGCGGAGGCGCATCTCGACGGCCTTTCCGGTGATCCGCAGCACCAAGGCGGTTTCGGCTTGGCTCATGCCCTCGATCGCGTGCAGCACGAGCGGTTCGCGGAGCGATGCGGGAAGCGTCGCGATCGCGCGGCGGAGCCGGGCGAGTTCCTGGCGATCGGCCGCCACGACCGCCTGATCGGGCCGGTCGTCGGGCACCGCCCCGGCGAGATCGTCGATGTCGCGGGCGAAGGTGAAGAACCGACGGACCGTCCGGCGACGCGCCCAGTCACGGCATTTGTTGAGCGCGATCGTGGCAAGCCAGCTGCGCATCGGCCGCGCCGGATCATAGCGGCGCAGCGCCCGGTGCGCCGAGAGAAAGGTTTCCTGCACCAGGTCCAGCGCCTCGTCGGCATCGGCGACATTGCCGAGGACCAATCGATAGACATGGCTGCGATGGCGGCGCACGATCTCGGCATAGGCAGTGTCGGTTCCCGCCACGGCCAGCGTGGCGAGGTCGCCGTCGGACAGGGAACCGTAATCCGACCTCACCGCGCGTCGGCGGTGAGCGCATGAACCACCGCACGGTCGAACACGGCCTGCTGATCGGGCCGCAGGATTTCCCGCATCGCGAAGATGTGCGCCAGCGTTTCCTTCTGCAACTCCCCCATCGCGCGATGCGACGCATCGATGGCGGCGGTCACGCGCGGGCCGATGCCGTGCTCGGCCGCGATCGCCTCGGCCAGCCGGGCATTGTCCGACTTCATCTCCAGCTCCAGCGCCTGACGGCGGACCGCGAAGCTCTGCTCGAGCAGCGCGAGCCGTGCCTTCTGCCCGTCGTCCAGCGTCAACTGATGATGCAGGACCTCGTGGAGCTCCGATCCCTGATGGCCCTGCGCCGGGATCAGCGTGCGGCCCACCCAGACCCCGGCGACGGCGGCCAGAAAGGCGATGGCGGCGACGATGGCCGCGAGCCTCCCCGGCCTCATCGCTCGGCCAGCAGCAGCGTCGACGGCGCGAGCGAAGCGGCACCGCCAAAGGGTGCCGCGGCGGAAGCCGGCGCGGTGCCGGGGCCGGCCGCCACCGCGCCGAGCACCACGGCGCCGATGCCGGCGACGGCGGCCATCCGGACGCCGGCCCGTGCTTCGCGCCTTGCCCGCACGCCCGCCAGCACTGCGGCCTCCATGCCGTCGAGCCCGGGATGATCCGCGTTCGCCAGCTTGCGCAGCGTCGCGTCGATGTCGGTTTCCATTGTCCGCTCCAGTTCCCTTCGTTGCAATACGCAGGTGAGCGCATGCACCCTCGCCCATCCTAATGGCGTTGCGGGCACCGGCACAGGGGCGATGCGTGATCGACGGCCCTGGTGGCCGTCCGGATGAGGGATCGGCTCCGGCCCCGCGTATCGGTCGTGCCGGCACCTGGCCGGTTCATGGAGTCTCGACAATGCGCCTTGGAATCCTCACCGCCGCCGCGCTCATGATGGCGACGCCCGCGCTGGCCCATCCGAAGCTGATGTCCGCCACCCCCGCGCCGGACTCGGTCGTCGCGGCTCCGGCCAGGCTGCAGCTGGTGTTCTCGGAAGCGCTCGTCGACAAATTCTCGGGCGTCGACCTGGTGATGACGGACATGCCGGGCATGAAGATGTCGGCGCCGATGAAGATGCAGCTCACCACTGCCTTGTCGCCGGACGGCAAGACCATGGTCGTGACGCTGGCGAAGCCCCTGCCCCGCGGCGCCTACAAGCTCGACTGGCACGTCGTCTCCAACGACACGCACCGGGTGCAGGGCAGCTACGCTTTCAAGGTGAAGTGAGACATGGACACGCTTGGCGTCGCCATCAGGTTCGCGCTCTATCTCGACTTGGCGGCGGCGTTCGGCGTGTCCTTCTTCGCGCTGTGCGCCGCCGGGGTGCGTGAGGCGCTGCCCCTGCGCGCCATCCTGATCGCGACGGGAATCACCGGGATCGGATTGTCGGTATTCGGCCTCGTGGTGATCGCGGCGGCCATGGCGGGCGTGCCGGTCGGGCAAGTGGATGCCGGCACCCTGTCGACGATCCTGACGGGCATGCCGTTGGGCAAGGCCTGGGCCGCCCGCATCGCCGGCCTCGCCCTCCTCGGCCTGGCGGCGTTCCAGATCGGGAGAAGGCCCGGCGCCGCGCTCGCCGCGGCGTCCGTCGGCGGCGGCGCGGCGCTCGGCACCCTGGCCTGGGCGGGGCATGGCGCGATGGACGAAGGCGCGATCGGCTGGCTCCACCTGGGCGCCGATATCGCGCACCTCGCCGCCGCCGGGGCCTGGATCGGCGCGCTCCTCTCTCTCCTCCTGCTGGTCGCACGCCCCGCCGCCCGCGCCGATACCGGGCATCTCCGCGCCACCCATCGCGCGCTCGACGGCTTCGCGCGCATCGGCACCATCCTGGTAACGGTCATCGTCGCCAGCGGGATGGTGAATGCGTGGCTGCTCGTCGGGCCCGCCAACCTGGCGCGGCTGCCCGACACGCTCTACGGGCAATTGCTTCTTTGCAAGCTGGCGCTGTTCGCGGCGATGCTCGGCTTCGCCGCGGCGAACCGGTATCGCCTCACGCCCGCGCTCCTCGCGCGCATCGCAGCCGAAGACCATGGCGGCGCCCTGGCCGCGCTGCGGATCAGCCTGGCCCTGGAAACCGCCTGTGCGGCGATCGTGCTGGCGCTCGTCGCCTGGCTCGGCACGCTGGAGCCGATCCTCTCGGCGGGTTGAGGATATCGAGTCATCTTCCCCGGCCCGTTTCGGGCGCCATCCGCCGCATATGTCCGCCGGCCGCGCCTCAGGCCGCCCAGGCAGACACATCCTCCTGGCAGCCGATCAGCGCCAGGCCATGGGCGATCGAAGTGAGCTCGCCGCCGGCGGCGATTCGCTCCGCGCCGAAACGCTCCTCGAACAGCCGGCGGACCCGGGGCGTGAGCGACGTGCCGCCCGTCAGGAAGACGCGGTCGATCGCCGCCGCGTCGATGGCGGCGAGCGCCAGCGCCCGGTCCACCGCCGCCTCGATCCGCGCCATGTCGGGTGCGATCCACGCCTCGAACGCGCCGCGGGAGACCTCGGCCTCGATCGCGAGATCGCCCCCCTCGAAGCGGAAATGCGCCGCCTCCGCCGTCGAGAGCGCCCGCTTGAGCGCGCCGACCGCATGATAGAGCTGATAGCCCAGTTCGCCTTCGATCACGGCGATCATCCGCCCGATCGCCTGCGGATCCAGCGCCGCGCGCCGGAGCTTCTCCAGTTCGGCCAGCGTCTTGCGGTTGCGCATCAGCGCCAGGCGCGACCAGTCCGAGAAATCGGTGAACCAGCCCGCCGGAATGTCCAGCACCTTGTCGAACGAGCGATAGCTCCCGCCCTTGCCGAGCAGCGGCAGGATCAGATGCTCGACGATGCGCTGGTCGAACCGGTCGCCCGCGATGCCGACACCGGCATGGGCAAGCGGCGAGCAGCGGCGCGGCGCGCCCGGCGCTTCGATCCGCACCACCGAGAAATCGCTGGTGCCGCCGCCGAAATCCGCCACCAGCACGGTCGCCGGCTCGGCGATCCGCGTCGCATAGCTGAACGCCGCACCCAGCGGCTCGTAGACATAGTGGATCTCGGCGCCGAACCCGGCGAACATCGCATCGTAGCGCTGCCGGGCGAGCGCTTCGTCGGGCCGGCTGCCGGCATATTCGACCGGACGGCCGACCACCACGCGCCGCGCGCCGCCGGCCAGCGCCCCGTCCGCCCGCGCCGCCATCAGCCCCAGGAAGGTGCGGCCCAGCTCTTCGAAGCGCAGCCTCCGCTCGAAGACGATCGCATGCTCGAAGCTCGCGCTCGCCGCGACCGACTTGAACGACTGGAGGAAGCGGCTGCCCTCGGGAAAGTCGAGATATTCGGCGATCGCCCAGGGCCCGGCCGCGACGCCGAGCCCGCCGTGCTCCGCCGGGTCCTGCCAGAAGCATAGCGCCGAGCGGAAAACGGGATCGGCGCGTTCGGGCCCGTCCAGCCGCACCAGCGTGGAACTCCCCTCGCCCGCCAGCGCCGCGACGGAATTGGTGGTGCCGAAATCGAAGCCGAGGGCGGGAAGCGCAGTCATGGTCCGGGCGCCTCTATCGTCCTGCATCGATCCTGCACAACCTCTCCTTGGCCTTCGGCGCTCCGGCTGGACGGTGCGGGCGCATCGCGCTTCCGAACCCGGGAGACCCGCATGATCCGCACCGCACGCTTCAGCTTTCTGGCCAAGGCCGCCGCCGCTATCGCGATCATCGCCGCGATGGACCGGCTGTTCCTCGGCGGCGCGGCGGGATCGTGGATCGGCGGCTTCGCCCTTGCCTGGATCGGCGCCCTGCTCGCCACCCGCCCGGCGCTCCGCCGGCGGCCGAGCCTGGTCGCGCTGGCGATCGCGGCGGGCTTCGCCATCGTGCTCGCCCATGACCCCGGCAGCCTCGGATGGGTGCTGTTCTGGAGCGCGCTCTCGATCGCCGGGCTGATGCCGCGCATCGGGCGGTTCGACGATGCCTGGCGCTGGAGCCTGCGCCTGGCCGCGCACGGGCTGAGCGGACCGCTCGCCCCGGCGCTCGACCTGATCCGCCTCGCGCGCCTGCGGCCGCGACGCGGCGGGCACGGCCCGGCGGGGCTCGCCGCGCTGCTCGCCTTGCCGCTCGGCATGACCGCGCTGTTCGTCGCGCTGTTCGCCAGCGCCAACCCCGTCATCGCCCAGGCACTCGCCCGGGTCCGCCTGCCCGGGCTCGGCGAGCTGCTGTTCTGGGCCCTGCTGCTGGCGCTGATCTGGCCGAGCCTGCGCCCCACGCGCTGGGCGACGCGCGCCGCCGCCCTGCTGCCGCGCGCGGACATCGCCCTGCCCGGCATCCCGGCCGCCTCGCTGCTGCTCTCCCTGCTGCTGTTCAACATCGTGTTCGCCATCCAGAACGGGCTCGACCTCGCCTTTCTGTGGAGCGGCGCGCCGTTGCCCCCGGGCGTGACGCTGGCCGACTATGCCCATCGCGGCGCCTATCCGCTGATCGCCACCGCCCTGCTCGCCGGGCTGTTCGTGCTGGTGGCGCTGAAGCCCGGCTCGGCCAGCGCCGGCGACCCGGCGATCCGCCGGCTGGTGGTGCTGTGGGTGGCGCAGAACCTGCTGCTCGTCGCTTCCTCGATCCTGCGCACGCTCGACTATGTCGCGGCCTATTCGCTCACCAGCCTCCGGATCGCGGCGCTCGCCTGGATGGGGCTGGTCGCGATCGGGCTGGCGCTGATCTGCTGGCGCATGCTCGCCGGCAGGAGCGCCGCCTGGCTGATCAACGCCAACGCACTGATGGCCGCCCTGGTGCTGAGCGCGGCGAGCATCGCCGATCTCGAGGCAGGCGCCGCCGCCTGGAATGTGCGCCATGCCCGCGAGACGGGCGGTCGCGGAGTGGCGCTGGACCTCTGCTATCTCGCGCATACCGGCCCCTCCGCGCTGCTTTCGCTGGTCGCGCTCGAGCGCCGGCCGCTGCCGCCCGGGTTCCGCGACCGGGTGCGCCATGTCCGCGCGCAAGTGATGGCCGATCTTGCCCGGCAGCAGGCCGACTGGCGGGGCTGGACCTGGCGCGGACGATATCGGCTGGAGACGGCGCGGCGCCTGCTCGGCCCCAGTCCGCCCACCGCGGCGACGCCGCCGCCGGGCGTGGAGCGGGATTGCGGCGGCGCGCTCCACCCCATCGCCACCGAGCAGCCCGCGCCAGCCGCCACGCCGGCCGGCGAACCGATCGCCGGCGCCATCGGAAACACCATTCCGCCGTTGACCGGAGCGCCCTTGCGATGATCCAATGCCCCATGCCCCGCACCATCCTCGTCGCCGATGACGATCCGCACATCCGGCAATTGCTCGTCTTCGCGCTCGCCAAGGCGGGGCTGGAGACGATCGAGGCGGCGGACGGCGAGGAGACGCTGCGGATCGCGGAGAGCCGCCAGCCCGACCTGATCGTGCTCGACATCAACATGCCGCGCATGGACGGGCTGGAAGTCTGCCGCAGGCTGCGTGCCGAGGGCGGGCTGCCCATCCTGTTCCTCTCGTCGCGCGACGACGAGATCGACCGGATCCTCGGCATCGAGCTGGGCGCGGACGATTATGTCACCAAGCCCTTCTCGCCGCGCGAGGTGGTGGCGCGGGTGATGGCGGTGCTCCGCCGCACCGCCGCGCAGGCGCCCACCGTCGATCGTGCCCCCGGAACGATCCGTCATGGCCGGCTCGCCCTCGATCCCGAGAGCTGGGACGCCAGCTGGGCGGGCGCCCCGGTGCCGCTCACCGTCACCGAGTTCGGCATCTTGCGCACGCTGGCCGGCATGCCCGCCAAGGTGTTCAGCCGCGACGCGCTGATCGACCGGCTGCGCGGGCCGGGCTTCGCGCTCACCGACCGGACGATCGACAGCCATGTCCGCAACCTGCGCGCGAAATTCGCCCAGGCCGGCGCGCAGGACCTGATCGAGACGCGGCCCGGCATCGGATATCGCATCGGCCCGTGTTCGGGCCAGTGACCCGGGGCATGATCCGGCACGCGATCGAAGCGCTCAAGGCGCCGGTGCGGCGCCACTGGCCGCGGCTGCGGCTGCGGACGATCCTGCTCGCCACCCTGATATTCGTCGCCGCCCTGCCCGGCGCCGGCGCGCTGTTCCTGCGCGTCTACGAGAACACCCTGGTCCGCCAGACCGAGGCCGAGCTGATCGCCCAGGGCACCGCCCTTGCCGCCATCGCCAGCGCCGAATGGCCGGGCTCGGCCGGGCCCGAGCTGGTGCGCGAGCCGCCGCCGGGCGCGCGCGGCATCGCGGGCGGCCCGCTCTCGACCATCGACCTGGGCACCAGGCCGCTGCCCGAGCGCCCCGAACCGGTCGGGCAGCCGGGAAGCGCGGCGCCCGACGCGCTGGCCGCCGCCGGCCGGCTCGCCCCGCTGGTCGCCGCCACCGAAGACGCGACACTCGCCTCGATCCTGCTGCTCGCCCCCGACGGCCGCATCCTGATCGGCAGGAACATCGGCAAGAGCCTGGCCGGCCTGCCCGAGCTCGCCACGGCGGCCGGGGGCCGGCCCGAGACCGTGCTGCGCCGCCGCGGCGACTATCGTCCCGAATATGCCTTTGAATGGCTGAGCCGCGCATCGGGCCTGCGCATCCATCATGCCCGGCCGGTGCTGGCGAACGGCAAGGTCGTCGCGGTCCTGCTGCTCTCGCGCTCGCCCCGCGCGCTGTTTCGCGGACTCTATGAGGATCGCGGCAAGATCCTGTTCGGCATCGGCGCGATCTTCGCCACGCTCGTCGTGCTGAGCGGCCTGCTCTCGCGCGGCATCGCCCGGCCGATCGAGATGCTGAGCCAGGCGACCCGCGACGTCGCGCGCGGCGGCGGCACCGTGCCCGAAGTGCCGCGCACCGCCGCGATCGAGATCCAGGCCCTCTATGCCGACTTCGCCACCATGGCCGGCGCGATCGACCGGCGCTCGCGCTATCTGCGCGACTTCGCCCATGCGGTGAGCCACGAGTTCAAGACGCCGCTGGCCGGCATCCGCGGCGTGATCGAGATCCTCGAGGATCATCATGCCGGGATGAACGAGGCGGACCGCCGCCGCTTCCTCGCCAATGCCGGCGCCGATGCCGACCGGCTCGCCCAGCTCGTCACGCGCCTGCTCGAGCTGGCGCGCGCCGACATGGCCGAAACCGATGCCGATGCGGCCACCGATGTCGCGCCCGCGCTGCACCGCATCGCCGATGCCTGGGGCGAGCGCGGGCTGGCCTGCGCGATCGACGTGCCCGGCGCGCTGCCCCGTGCCGCCATGCCCGGGCCGATGCTGGAGGCGATCGTCGGCAGCCTGGTCGAGAACAGCCGTCAGGCCGGCGCGGGCCGGGTGCGGCTGGCAGCGAAGGAGACAGGCGGCGAGATCCTGCTGACCGTCGCCGATGACGGCCCCGGCATCCCGGAGGCAGATCGCGCGCGCATCTTCGAGCCCTTCTTCACCAGCCGCCGTGCCGCGGGCGGCACCGGGCTGGGCCTGCCGATCGCCCGCTCGCTGCTCGCCTCGCATGGCGGGACGATCGCGCTGGCGGCGGCCGAGCGCGGGACCCGCTTCGAGATCCGCGTGCCGGCCGCCTGAACCGCCGTCGCGTTCTCGAACTGCGCGTCGCCGGGGGACTCGCCAAAGTTCACGCCAAGCGCGGTTCTCGCGGCAGCCTATTTTCCCTAATTTCCCGTCAACCGGCCGCATCTCGCAACATTCTTGCGTGTGCGTGATCCTATCCATCCAACAAGACAAAGAGCGGCCGGACGCGAAGCTCGGCTGCGAGACGCAAGCAGGCGAAATCCTACATAGCAAGGGCGACGAAGGATTGTCCTGGGCTCAGCTCCAGCCCCCGCCCAGCGCCTTGTAGAGCGCCGTCGCCGCCTGCGCCTTGGCCGCACGTGCCTGCTGCTCGCGCTGCTCGGCGGCAAGCAGCGACTGGCGGGCGCGCTCCAGCGTCAGCCGGTCATCCTCGCCGCGATCGGCGCGCTGCCGGGCAAGCGCGAAGGCACCCTGTTCGCGCTGGAGCGACGCGGCAGCATCCGCCGCGGCGGCCCGCGCGTTGAGGAAGCGGTTGATCGCCGCCTCGCTGTCGGAAAGCGCGCCGATCACGGCCTTCTCATAGCGCGCCGCGGCCTGGTCCGCGCGCGCATCGGCGGCGCGGATCTGGGCGCGGATCGTGCCGCCCTGGAAGATCGGCCAGGAAAAGCTGGGCCCGATCTGGAGGCGCGTCGAATCGGTCGAGAAGAGGTCGCCGGGCTTGCGCGCCTGCTGGCCGATGCTGCCGAGCAGGCTGAAGCGCGGGAAGAGATCGGCGGTGGCGACGCCGATATCGGCGGTTGCCGCAGCCAGATCGCGCTCGGCGCGGCGCACATCGGGGCGGCGCTCGAGCAGCTCGGAGCGCAGGCCCACCAGGATCGCGTCCGGGCTCGCCGGCAAGGGGCCGGGGGCCTGGAGCTCGGGCACCAGCTGCTCGGGCGGCGCGCCTGCCAGCGTGGCGATGCGATAGGCGGCGGCGCTGGCCTGCGCCCTGGCATTGGGCACCGCCGCCGCGCTTGCCCTGGCCGCGGCGTCGGCCCGCTCGAGGTCGAGGCGCGAGGCCTCGCCGGCATCGAAGCGCAGGCGGGTGAGCCGGGCGAGCTCGGCATTGGAAAGCGCCTGCTGCTCGGCGGTGGCCGTATCGGCCTGGGCGGCGCGCAGGTCCATATAGCTGCGCACCACTTCGGCGATCAGCGTCAGCATCACGTCGCGCCGGGCGAACTCCGCGCTCTGCTCGCGTGCCGCAGCACCCTGCATCTGGCGCGTGCGGCGCCCCCACAGGTCGACTTCCCAGCTCGCGTCGAAGCCCAGGTCGAAGAGCGGGAAATCACGCGAGAAGCCGGGAAAGGGAATGTTGCCGATCGGCAGCTGGCCGTTGTTGCTCAGCACATTCTCGGTTCCCGAGCCGGTGGCGGTGACGCTGGGCAGCCGCCCGCCCGCAATCGCCTCGCGATTCGCCCGCGCCTCGGCGAGCCGGCCCTGGGCTTCCTTGAGATCCGGGCTGGACGCCACCGCCCGCCGCACCAGCGCGGAGAGCTGCGGATCGCCGAACCGGTCCCACCAGCTCAGATCGACCTGGCCCGGCGCGCCGGCCTCCAGCCACTGGGGTGCCGCCTTGGTCTCGGGCGCATGATAGTCCGGCCCGACCGTGCAGGCGGAAGCCAGCAGCAGGGGCGGCAGGAACAGGGGAAGCGAGCGGATCATCGGGATCACTCCATGCGCGCGCGGAAGAGCCAGGCCGAGGCGGAGAGCGTGACGCAGGCGATCAGCGCGAGCGGCCAGAGCTGGTGGAACACGGCTTCCGCCGGCATCGCCTTGAGGAACAGCCCCTGGACGATGACGAGGAAATAGCGGGCGGGATCGAGATAGGTGATCGTCTGCAGCCAATCGGGCATGTTGTCGATCGGGCTGGCATAGCCCGAGAGCAGGATCAGCGGCGTGGTGACGAGGAACACGCCGAGAAAGGCTTGCTGCTGCGTCTGCGATGCAGCCGAGACGAGCATGCCCATGCCGATCAGCGCGAGCAGATACATGCCGAGCGACAGCCAGAAGAGCAGCAGCGATCCGGTGAAGGGCACGCCGAAGACCAGCGGCGCCACCACCAGATAGACGCTGCCGTTGATCATGCCGATCACGAAGGGCGGCACCATCTTGCCGATCAGTATCTCATGGACCCGCAAGGGCGAGACCATCAGCTGGTCGAACGTCCCCAGCTCGCGCTCGCGCGCCACCGATTGCGAGGTGATGGCGAGGCCGGCGACCGACGTGATGATCGCGACGAGCGAGGGGAGCGTGAACCAGATATAGTCGAGCGCGGGGTTGTACCAGTTGGTCACCACGCTGCCGCCCGCCTGCCCGCGCAGCTGCGGCGGGGCCAGCTCGGCACCCAGGGTGCCGGCGATGTTGGTGACATAGCCCGCCACGATCTGCGCCGCGTTGGAGCGGCGGCCGTCGAGCACCAGGCCGATCGTGGCGGTCTTGCCGCGCGCGAGGTTGCGGTCGAAATCCTCGTCGATCACCAGGGCGGCGATCACCTTCTGGTTGTCGATCGCCGACCTGAGCGCGGCCGGCGTCGCCAGCCGCTCGATCCGGCGGAAATTGGGGCTGCCGGCGATGCGCTGGACCAGCTCGACGGAATGCGCGCCCGAGCTGCGGTCGAGGATGCCGATATCGACATTCTTCACGTCGAGCGTGGTGGCGTAGGTGAAGATGAAGAGCTGCATCAGCGGCGGCACGAACAGCACCAGCCGCGCCTGCGGATCGCGCAGCACCGCCCACATCTCCTTGACGATCATGGCGAACAAGCGGCGCATCTAGTCGAGGCTCCGGCGGGTGACGCGGAAGGACAGCGTGAAGAAGACCATGCCGAAGACGAGCATGATGCCGATGTTCGGCAGCAGCAGCCCCCATTGGTCGCCGGCCAGGAACACGGTCTCGAGGCTGGGGATCAGGTAGCGCGCCGGGACGATATAGGTCAGCGCCTGGATCGGCCAGGGCATCGAGCCGATCTCGAAGATGAAGCCGGAGAGCAGGAAGGTCGGCAGAAAGGCCGAGAGCAGCGCCACCTGGCTCGCGACGAACTGGTTCTTGGTCGCCGCCGAGATGAACAGACCCAGGCCCAGCGCCGGCATCAGAAAGGCCGAGGAGATGGCGTAGAGCGCGAAGATCGAGCCGCGGAACGGCACGCCGAATATCCATATCCCGATCACCGCGCAGAGCGTCATCGAGGCCTGGGCCAGGAAGAAATAGGGGATGACCTTGCTGGCGATGAACTCGGCCATCGAGATCGGCGTGGCCATCATCGCCTCCATCGTCCCCCGCTCCCATTCGCGGGCGACGACGAGCGCGGTGAGCAGGGTGCCGACCATCGTCATCACGTTCGCGATCGATCCGGGGACGAGGAAGAATCTGCTCTTTAGCTCGGGATTGTACCAGTAGCGCGCCGAGATGGTGACCGGTGCCTCGCGGGCGCCGGGATCGCGCTCCAGCCCCTCGGCCGCGGCCCAGGTCGCGCGGACGCCTTCGCCATAGGCCGCGGCGAAATTGGCGGTATTGGGCTGGGAACCGTCGGTGACGATCTGGATCGGCGGCACCTTGCCGCGCTTCACGCCCTGGCCGAAATCCTGCGGGATCACGATCAGCGCGCGCAGCTCGCCATCGATCAGCTTGTCGCGCACTTCCGCGACGGTGCGCGCCTCGGTCACCTGGAAATAGCGCGAGCTGCGATAGGCCTGGGCCAGGCGGAGCGCGGGGCCGCTGCCGTCCTGGATCACCAGGCCCACCCGAGTGCGCGTGCTGTCGAGCGAGACCGCATAGCCGAACAGGAAGAGCAGGATCATCGGCAGCACGAAGGCGATGAGGAAGGTGGAGGGATCGCGCAGGATCTGCGCACCCTCCTTGCGGACCAGCGCCGCCAGGCGCCTGAGGTCGAAGCGGAAGGTCATGCCGCCTCCCTCGCTTCGCGCTTGCGGTCGAACGCCTCGATCAGGGCGATGAAGGCGTCCTCCATCGTCGGGTCCTCCGCCCCGGTGAGGCGGGCGGCCTCCGCCTTGAGCTCGTCGGGCGTGCCGGTGGCGATCTGCTCGGCGCGGTAGATCAGCGTCGCCCGGTCGCAATATTCGGCTTCGTCCATGAAATGGGTGGTGACCAGCACGGTCACCCCCTTCTCGACCAGGCCGTTGATGTGCATCCAGAATTCGCGGCGCGTGACCGGGTCGACGCCCGAGGTGGGCTCGTCGAGGAACAGCACCGGCGGCTCGTGCATCACCGCGCAGGCCAGGGCGAGGCGCTGCTTGAAGCCCAGCGGCAGGGTGCCGGCATTGACGTCGAGCTTGTCCTGAAGCTCGAAGATCTCGATCATCGCCGCGATCGCCCGGCGCGCCTTGTCGCGCGGCAGGTCATAGGCGCCGGCGAAGAAGTCGAGATTCTGGCGGACCGAGAGATCGCCGTAGAGGGAGAATTTCTGGGCCATATAGCCCAGCTGGGCGCGGGCATCGGCGCGGCTGTGGCGCAGCGACCGGCCCGCGACCGCCCCCGTCCCCGACGTGGGCGAAAGCAGCCCGCAGAGCATCTTGAACGTGGTCGACTTGCCCGCTCCGTTCGGGCCGAGAAGCCCGAATATCTGGCCCCTGGGGATGCGGAAGTTCATGTCCCTGGCCGCGGTGAATTCGCCGAAGACCTTGGTGAGGCCGTTCGCCGCGATCGCATCGACATCGGTTTCGGGGATGGTGCGATAGCGCTCCGCGAGCGCGGACGTGCCCTTGGGGCCGCCGCCCAGCCGCTCGATGAAGCCGTCCTCGAAGCGCGGATCGGCAGCGTGGACTTCGGTGTCCGGACCCGCCGCGAAAGCGCCGGCATCGGGCACCGCCCTGCCGTCGCGCAGCAGCAGCCGCACCGAGCGGCCCTGGATCGTGCCGTCGATCACATCGTCGCGGTCGAGCGCATGGGTGAGGAAGACACGGCGGCGCTCCTTGAAGCCGGTGACGCGGATCACCCGGTCCCGCACCCGGCCGGTCAGCTCCGCCGGCGGCCCGTCGAACAGCAGCTTGCCTTCGTTGAGCAGATAGACGGTGTCGCACTTCTCCGCTTCGTCGAGATAGGCCGTCGACCACAGCACCCCGATGCCCTGCCCGGTCAGGTCTCCGACCATGCTCCAGAGTTCGCGGCGGCTGATCGGATCGACGCCGACGCCGGGCTCGTCGAGCAGCAGCACCCTGGGCGTCTTCACCAGCGCGCAGGCAAGGCCCAGCTTCTGCTTCATGCCGCCCGAGAGCTTGCCCGCCAGCCGATCCTGGAAACGGGCCAGATCGGTGAATTCGAGCAGCCGGTCGAAGCTCGCCTGCCGCTCGTCCTTCGGCAGACCGCGCACTTCGGCGTATAATTTGAGGTTCTCGATGACGGACAGGTCTTCGTAGAGGCCGAAGCGCTGCGGCATGTAGCCCAGGTCGTCAAGCTTCTCGCCGGGCGCGCCGCCAAGCACCTCCACGATCCCCGAAGTCGGCGCCATCAGCCCGGCCAGGATGCGGATCAGCGTGGTCTTGCCCGCCCCGTCCGGCCCGACCAGCCCGGTGATCCGCCCCGGCGCGATCGCCATCGCCACACCATCGAGCGCGCGGTTGTCGCCGAAGCATTTCACGAGATCGGTGGTTTGGGCGAGAGGCTGGGTCATCTCCTCCCCTCCCTGCCAGGGAGGGGAATGCACAGGGAAGCGCGCGCCACCTCCCTCAACCCTTGTGCTTCGGACGCGCGCCCGGGACCGACACGCTGACCGGCTGGCCCTGGCGCAGCGCGTCGTCCGGATCGTCGACGATGATCCGCAGCTGATAGACGAGATCGGTGCGCAGATTCTCGGTCTCGACCGTCTTGGGCGTGAACTCGGCGCGCGGCGAGATATAGCCGATCGTGCCGTGATAGCGCTTGGGATTGCCGTCGGCGGAGACGGCCACCTTCATCCCCGGACCGATCCGCGACAGGTCGCTCTCCGCGACATAGGCGCGCACGCGCAGCGGCCGCAGGATCGCCAGCGTCAGCACCGTCTCGCCGGGCTGGACGATCGCGCCGGGCTCGCGCGCGCGCGTCACCACCGTGCCGTCGGTCGAGGCGAGCAGCCGGGCATCGCCGAGATCGGTCGCGGCGCCCCGGCGCGCGGCCATGGCGGCGCGGACGTCGGCGGCGGCCGCGGCGAGGTCTTCCTTGCGGCTGCCCGCGTGCATCAGCGAGAGCGCCTGGCGGGCCTGGGCGAGATCGGCACGCGCCTTGTCGCGCGCCGCCACCGTCTGCTCCCAGACGTCCCGGCTGATCGCGCCGGGCTCGACCAGCGGCTGGCGCCGGGCATAGTCGCGCTCGGCATCCTGCGCCACGGCGGCGGCGGCATCCGCGCGGGCGCGGGCCTGGGCGATGTCCTGCGCGCGATTGCCGTTGCGGAGCTTGGCGAGCTGCGCCTCCGCCTGCGAGACCTGCGCGTCCGCCTGGGCGATGCGGCTGTCGAGCGTGGCGGCATCGAGCGTGGCGAGCAGCTGGCCCTGCTTCACGCGCGCGCCTTCCTCCACGCCGATCGCGGCAATGCGGCCGCTCACCCGGAAGCCGAGATCGACTTCGCGGATATCGACATTGCCGTTCAGCCGAAGCGCGCCATCGTCCCGCGCCTTGAACAGGCCGAAGCCGCTGGTGGCGATCGCGGCGATCACCAGTCCGACGATGACGACGAGGATCGCAATGCGGCGGCGGTTCATGCGGCATTCTCCGACAGGATGCAGAGGGCATTGGCGCGCAGCCGCGCCCGAAGGAGCGCCCGGGTGCGCTCGTCGATCGTCTCTACCGAGAGGATGCGGGTGACGGCGGCACGGCAGACCCGCAGCACCAGCGTCTGGCCGAACAGCATGATCCCCATGGCCAGTACCTCGCGCTCGCCAAGATCGGTGCGGATACGGGCAAGAAGCGCGACGAAGACGCCCACGACCTCCTGCATCACGCCGGCATAGATCCGGTCGAAAGCCTCGGTAGGGGCCTGTTGCTCGCGCGTGATGAACAACGACCAGGCTTCGGATTCGGGGCGGATCATCATCAGCGCGAAGCCGTCGAGCAAGGCGAGCAGCGCCTCGGTCGCCTGTTCGCGCGTGCCGGCGCGCGCGGTTTCGCGGGCGCCTTCGAGCGCGGGCCCCTGGATCTCGCGGACACGGGCGGCGATGTGATCGGCGGCGGCGAGGTACAGCCCCTGCTTGCCGCCGAAATGATAGGTGATCGAAGACATCGCCGTGCCCGAGGCGCGCGCGATCTCCCGCGTGCTCGCGCCTTCGAAGCCGTGGCGGCCGAACTGGTCGATCGCCGTTTCGATCAACGTCTGGCTGGTCATCGCATGCCCTGTTCGTTCGAACGAACAATACGGCATGATGATGCAAGGAACAAGCCCCGCCGCGCATAACGCGCAGCGGGACCCGGCGGTTCAGCGGCCTGGGATCCGATCAGGAATGATCATGGTCGCCGCGATCGCGATCTTGGTCGCCCCGATGGTGATGATCGCCGCGGTGATGGTCGCCATTATAGCCGGGGCGGCCATCGCCATGGCAGCCGGCCAGGGCCGTCGCGGCCAGCGCCAACGCGCCGGCTATGCGCAGGATTCGCATGTGCTTTCTCCTTAAGACCATGACAACGCATGAGTTCTGAAAATGCCCCCCGGCTTGCACCGGAGCGGTTCTGGCTAGGCCAGGGCCTTCGCCGCCTCCGCCAGATCCTCCACGAACGCCGCGAATTCGTCCTCTGCCTTCGCCCGGTCGGGCAGGCGGAGGAGATAGCTGGGGTGGATCGTCACCCAGCCCAGCCCGCCTTCGGGCAGTTCCAGCACCCGGCCGCGCGTCGCCGCGATCGTCACGGCCTTGCCGAGCAGCTGGCGGGCGGCGGACGCGCCCAGCGCGACGGTCATCTCGGGCTTCACCAGCGCGCGTTCCTGCTCGTACCACCAGCGGCAGGCCTGGATCTCGCCGGCATCGGGCCTCGCATGGATGCGGCGCTTGCCGCGGCGCTCGAACTTGAAATGCTTGACCGCGTTGGTGACGTAGACGCCGTCGCGATCGATCCTCGCCGCGGCCATGGCGCGATCGAGCATGTCCCCGGCGGGGCCGACGAACGGGCGACCGGCCAGATCCTCCTGATCGCCGGGCTGCTCCCCGACGAGCATCATCCGGGCATCGGGCGGGCCTTCGCCGAACACGGTCCGCGTGGCATGCCGGTGCAGATCGCAGCGAGTGCAGTGCGCCGCCTCGTCGCGCAGCGCCCGCCACGCCGCTTCGGCATTGCCGCCCGACCGGGCATGTGCCGCCACCATCGCCGTCTCCCGCTGGCGCGCGGTTGCGACCAGTTCCCGCACCAACGCGGTTTCCGGCATGTCTTTCCAGTATTTGCGCGGCATCTCCCGGAGCATCGCGCCGGTCTTCAGGCGGGCCGGATTGAAGATCGCGGCGTAATAGGCCTTCCAGATATCCTCGACCGGATCTTCGCCGGGGGCGTCCGCCCGGGTGGCGCCGGGGCCTTCGCGCAGCGCCTCGGTATCCCAGTGGAGCGAGAGCGCGGGCGTGAGGATCGACCAGCGCATATTGGCGAATCGCTCGACGAAGAAGCGGGCATTGGCGCGGACGATGTGATGGGTCGGCTCGAACCAGGCGACATAGCGGGCGTCGGGCGCGCCGATGCCCGGGAAAGGCGGGGCGTCCCGTACTTCGCGGAAGCGGACAAAGGCACGCATCTTGTGGATGTCGCGGCGGACTTCGCGGGCCATCGCTTCCAGCCGGCGGACGCGCGGATCGGCCGGGTCGGCGATGCGGCGAGGATCGCCGGCAAGCAGCGCATAGAGCAGCGCGAAGCGCGCGGGGTCGCCGTGCAGGATCGCCGACCGGGCAAGGTCCAGGAACGCGGGCGGGACCTTGAGGACGCGGGAGTCGACCAGCGGCATCGCGGCTTCGCCGGCGAAGAGGTCGGTCAGGGTCTCGCCGACCTGCCACAGGATTTCCGACGGGGGGACGCCGGCCTGGGCAAGCCCGCGCGCGGCATCGCGCCAGCCTTCGAAATCGTCTTCGCTTGCCAAGGTGACGACGCGCACTCTGCCCTCCGGTTCGCGGGCTCTAACGCCCCGGCGCGGATTTCGGCATCGATTCGATCCACTGGCGGACCAGCGCCACGCCTTCCTTGTGGACGGTGGCACGGCCGAGCTCGGGCATGGCGATGCCGGGATCGGTCGATTCCATCCGATAGAGCAGGATCGAGGCGTCGGGCGCGCCGGGGACGATGTCGAAGTCGCGCGTGCCCGCCCCGCGCCCGGCGGCGGTGGGGCGCTTGAACAGCCCGCGCTGCTCGGGATCGGCGCGGGCGAGATCGAGGAACAGGCCCGAATTGGACGCGGCGCCCCGCGGATTGTGGCAATGCGCGCAGTTGATCTCCAGCCAGGCGCGGGCACGCGCGTCGAGCGGCGCGGCCTGGTCGTCCCAGCGGGCGACGCGCGGCGCGTCGGGCGGAAGCCGGTCGAGCATGCCGGCAGCCAGCATCGCCTCGAGCTGGCCGCCATGGTTGAGATAGCGTGCCTTGATGCCGATCGGCGTGACCCGGCCGGCCAGGCCGTGGCAATCCTTGCACTGGTTCTGGTTGGGCACGGCATAGGAAATGGCGTGCCGCTCGCCGGAGGGATCCGCGAAGGCGACGGGGATGCGCGTGCCGGCGCGCTTCACCTCCGCATCGGTGCCCTCCGCGTTCCAG
>JAESGN010000186.1_pt1 | contig 31475 bp, 25 predicted proteins | sample 9269731 | NCBI WGS metagenome assembly JAESGN01 (sample SAMN15720683, study PRJNA650826) | algae metagenome | isolation source: Mojavia pulchra JT2-VF2 and co-occurring heterotrophs from desert soil | place: USA: Cadiz Valley, Joshua Tree National Park, CA | collected 1998-06-08
GCCAGATAACAAGCCAGGCGAAGGCCAGGACGATGCCCAAGGAGGCGAGCGTCCAGAAATGGCAGGTGTTCCAACACATCCGCGAAGCGCGCGACCTGGTCGGCGCCACGGACAGGGCGCTGGCCATTTTGAACGCGCTTTTGTCGTTCCATCCGGAGACCGCGCTCGCTGGCGACGCAGAGCTGGTCGTGTGGCCGTCGAATGAACAACTGATGGCGCGCGCCAACGGCATGCCGGCAACGACGCTGCGGCGGCATCTGGCGGTACTGGTCGAGTGCGGGCTGATCATTCGTAGGGACAGCCCGAACGGCAAGCGTTTCGCGCGCAAGGGCCGGGGAGGGGAGATCGAACAGGCCTACGGCTTCGACCTGGCGCCGATCGTGGCCCGTGCGGAGGAATTCAGGGATCTTGCCGAAGCCGTCCAGGTTGAGAAGAAGGCGTTTCGCGTTGCTAAGGAACGGCTGACGCTGCTGCGCCGCGATATCGTCAAGATGATCGACGCCGGCATCGAGGAGAAGGTGCCCGGCAATTGGGGCCGTGTGTTGCAGGCCTATCAGGCGATTATCGGCCGGCTGCCGCGTACCGCCTCACGACAGCTCGTGGAAAGCGTCAACGACGACCTGGAAGACCTCTGGGTGGAGATCCGCGACACGCTGGAAACATTCACGAATTCACAGAATCCGGACGCCAATGAGTCCCAATCCGGACGCCACATACAGAATTCAAACCCAGACTCCCATTCTGATTCTGAAAACGGCTTAGGAAAACACGAAGAAGCGGCCAGCACAGCGGAAACCGCCAACCTGCGCAGCCTGCCAAAACGGGATCTGCCATTGGGGATCGTGCTGGATGCCTGCCCCAGCCTGCTGGACCTGGCCCACGGCGGCCAAATTCGCCATTGGCGGGATTTTCTGGCTGCGGCGGAAGCGGCCAGGCCGATGCTCGGCGTCAGTCCGAGCGCCTGGAAGGATGCGCAGGACGTGCTGGGCGAGCAGCAGGCGGCCATTACGCTGGCCGCGATCTACCAGCGCAGCGCCCAGATCAACAACGCCGGCGGCTATCTGCGTAGCCTGACCGAGCGCGCCCGGGACGGAAAATTCTCGACCTGGCCGATGGTGATGGCGCTGCTGAGGGCCAAGCTCGACGCCGGCAAGCCGGCCGAACCGGCCGGAAAGGGACGGGGCGGCCGGGATGAGGGCAGTTCGCAGGGTGCAGGGCAGCTTCAGATATCGGACGCCTTGCGCCGCAGCCTGGAGAAACCGAGATGGTGATGCCGGTGCCGGCCACCTCACCCGGCCGCTGCGGTTTAGGTGATCAGCCTTGCCGCTCGTCCCATTTGCCGTTCGGTCTCGTTGTAGTAGCGCGAGGCTTGCTGAACCGATCGATGTTGCGATTGCTGCATGGCTTCCGGCAGGGAAATGCCGCGCCGTGCGGCCTCGGTCAAATAGCCGGCGCGCAGGCCATGCGCGGAAAACGCTTTTGGATCTAGCCCGACCGCCGCAATGCGTCGTTTCAGGATCAAATTGACCGATTGCGGGGTCAATGCCTTGCGCTCGAGATGGCCCCAGCGATCGATCCCGCGGAAGATGGCGCCCTCGGTGACGGCGGATCGCTCCAGCCACTCCTTCAGGGCGAGCACCGGTCGGCCGATCAAGAGCACGGATGCATCGTCATCGGCCTCGGTGGTCTTGGTGCGGCCGAGACGGATTTCGAGGCAGGGCAGCTTGGCGCTGTTCGGATCCTTGGGATCGACCGGGACCGGATCCTGCTCTGCAAGCTGTTCGAGGCGCAGTCCCGCGACCTCGCTGCGGCGTCGGCCGCCGGAGGCAAAGGCGGCCAGCAACAGGGCGCGATCGCGAACGTCGACCAGACGATCACCCGAACATGCCTTCACAAGCGCACCGAGAATATCGGCGGTGACTGCCTTGGGGCTCTTGCGGGTGCGGGGACGGGCGCTGGCCCGCGTCGACAGTTTCAGGGCCTGACGAAGTCCCGGCGCGTTGAATCTTCCTTTGAGCCCACGCCATTGCGTCAGCGTCGACCAGCTCGACAGCCGCCGGCGCACCGTGCTCGGCGCATGTGGGCCGGCGGCCCGCAGCAAACCGGCCTCCTTCAGCACCGCCGCCACGTCGAGGGGCATGCCGTGCGCAGGATCACTTTCGCGCCTGGCGGGATCCCAAAGATGCTGCGCTACGAATTTCAGCAGCAGTGCTTCCGGCGCCGGCCAGGGCAGCGGCTCGCCGGTCGCCGCGACACACCAGGCCTCCAGATAGGCAAGATCGGAGGTGAGCGCCCTGAGCGAATTCTCGCCCATACCTTGTTTCGCCAGATGGCGCAGCGTTTCGACATCGTCGTCGGTGAGGAGCTCGGCCAGAACATCGCGGCGGCCGAACGGCAGGACCTGATCCAGCGCGTCGAGCGCCTCGGCGCGCTTGAGCGTCGCATCGGAGGCGGGTCTTGGCGTGGGCAAACGATCCATGGCCGCCGCTCAGAACAGATAACGCTTGTCGGCCCAGTCGAGCAGGACTTTGGCGTCCTGATCGGGCAGGCGTACTCGGCCGGCGCGCAGGCCGGTCGCGATGGCGTGGCCAACGTCCGGATCGACCCAATGGCCGTGTGTCATCAGAAAGAACCAGGCGAAGGGCAGGCCTATCTGTTCGTCGATCGCCTCGATCCGCTCCATCAGCCGGTGCACCGAGATGTCTTCTTCCGGCAGCAGCCGTTCGGCCGGCAGCTTGAGCGGCCGCGGGATAAAGCCGAGCTGGCGCCGGCCGCGTTCGTCAAAATCCTGAATGTCGAAGGCCCAGTGCTCAAAAATGCGCGCCGTCGATGCGCTGGACCGCGCCCAGTCGGCAAAAAAGCGGTTTTCGCGCGGCACGAAGGCAAACCAGTCCGGGTTGAGTTTGAGGAACGGCGTTTCGGTGACGTGATCGAGCCCAACCTCACGGACCACCCGCGCCTCGATCTGCGGGCGCTGGGCTTCCCGCTGCTCGCGTTCGAGGCGCTGGCAGGCGGCCAGAAAGGAGCGCATATGGACCAGACCGCCGCGGCGGCGCAGTCGATAGACCGGGCCGGCCAGCACCGGTGCGTCGGTTGCGGGTCCGCGCCTGACCCAGGACGGCTCGAACAGATCGTCGGGGCTGAAGGGCCGGCAATCGGGATCGACGACAGGACCGGCCAAAAACTCGACCTCGCGGCCGAGCGACAGCTGGACGAAGTCGGCAACGCCTGGGCCGGTCGGGGCGAAGGCAAAGACCGCGCCGCCACGCCATTCGGCAAATTTTATCCCGCTGTCGCGGTGACGGGTCCAGAAGGCGCCGAGATCGCCGTCAAGTTCGGCCAGCTGATGCTCGACCCATTCGCGATGATCGCCGAGCCGTTCGCCGTCGGCGCCGATCGCCGAGCGGTCGGACCGCCAATAAAAGTCGTCGACCGGCGCGACCGTGAACGAAAAGCCGGGAAACGCGGCCGTGAGCGCAGGGGCGAGATCCGTGTCGGCCGAGGCCGGATTGAGGCCGGCGACCAGCCTTTCAACCGTCGCGGCGTCTGGCAACCTTGTCGTCATGACTTTCCCGCCGGGAGCGTGGCGGTTGCAGCGTGCGGTCCGAGCACAGCAATGCCTTCCAAAGCCGCCGCGTCGGCCATTCTCCTGTCGGCCGTCGCGAGCGGTATCGATCGCTGGACGGCCAGCGCGAGGTAGGAGGCATCGTAGCCGGACAGGGTGCGGCGCGACGCGATCGAAATAACCAGGGCGTCGTTGCCAGCGCCGTCATCCTGCAGCGGCAGCCGGCGCAATTGCGCCATCGACAGCGCCGCGCCACCCTCTTCGAACCGGCCTCGGCGTTCCGCCATGAGGAATAGATTGCGTGTTTCGAACCAGAATAGACTGGGAACCAAGCCCGGCGCCGACTTCAGATCGGCCATCAATAGGTCCGCCGCGTCATTCTGTTCGTCAGGCAGGAACCAGGCGGCGGCGATCGAGGCATCGATGACGCGGTGCATCAGAAGCGGCGGCCTTCGTCGCGCCAGGCGCGAATTTCGGCCTGCGTGGTGCTGGCCCGGTTGGCGCGGGCGGCGCGGACCTCGGCGATCACCGTGTCGATATCGGTTTCGCGGCGGATGCGCGACAGTTTTGCGATGGGGTCGTTGCCGCGGGAAATGATAACCTCCTCGCCGGCCTCGACCTTTGCCAAAAGGTCGGACAGGTGGGTTTTGGCTTCACCGACCTTGACGGTGATGCTCATGGTGCGTCTCCGCGTCTTTTGGACGGCCTCTGTCGGCGAGCTGAGCGTGGATTTGCCCGGCGATCGAGGATTTGGACGCCATTAGAGGCAATTTTCCGAGTTTGGTCAAGGATTGGTCATATCACTATCGATAAGAGGTACTTATCGATAATGATATCGCCTTGAAAGAAATCCCTCTATGGTGGAAGCTAATGGCAAGATAGCTTCATCAATGCGAATCTGGTACAGCAAAATCAACGGCTTGTGTTCCAGCCGACTTTGCGATCGGCGGGGTCTGGAGGATCCAGGTAAGGGGCAAGCGGGATTTTTCAGCTGTGGAGTTCAATCCGCGCATGATCGTTCAACGGCCGGCGACGCATTTCGACGACGCGATACCGTGGGCCGAGCTCGCCGGTCCGCTGATCGGGGCCGAAGACAAGCTCGCCCGCCTCGACGAGCGGCTGGCAAAATCCGCGGTGCGCGACGGCTGGATCGAGCGTCAAAACTTCCACGACGCCGTAGCGGCGCTATGGATCGAAGGGGAACTGGTGCACATCGAGGACCTGGTGCTGCACGATGCGCATATGGACGTCCGGGTCCCCACGCATGAACTCACCCGGGCGCACAGCTTTCTGCGCACTCGGCGCCAGGTCGTTGCGCACAAGCCAGATTGGGCCCTGAGCCGTGCCGGACTTCGTCATCTCACGGGACGGACAGGTAATACCGAGATGCAGCGTGCCGGGGAAGGGGAGGGGACCCAAGCGGAAACGGCAACAGCGGCGGCGCGAGAGGAGATCGAACCTGATGCCGCATTAGCGGCCGAGTTCGCGGCGATCGACGCAGTGCTCGAACGATCGCGAGCCGTTCTGGATGGGGTCGCGCCGCCATCGCAGCCGGCTGCGACAGCGGAGAGGGACCCGCTGATCTACGATCCCGACTGGGATGAAAACAGCCGCCTCGATGAGTGGCTGGCGGTGCTTACACGGACGACGGACCTGCCGCCTCTGCTCCGGGCCGCTATTCTATGGGACGCCTGGGAGACTGAAGCGCCGTTGCAGCACGCGCCGTGGCTCGGCGGTCTGCTGGTCGGCGCCATGCTCAGGCAATGCGGCAAGACCGCCGCGCACCTTGTCTGCCTCACCACCGGGCTGCGCTTGGTCGCGCGCGAAAGGCGGCGGCATCGAAGCCGCACGGTGCGGCTTCTCGCCTTTCTGGACGCCGTCGCGCAAGCGGCCGCGTTCGGCCTGAAGGAGCACGACCGCCTGACGCTGGCGCGGGAACAGATGACGCGGCGCCTTAAGGGGCGGCGCGGTCACTCGAAACTGCCACAGCTCATCGACTTCGCCCTGTCACGGCCGCTGGTGTCGAGCGCGATGGTCGAAAAGGAACTCAAGATCACCACGCGAGGCGCACTCAATCTCGTCGCCGAGCTCGGCCTGCGCGAAATCACCGGGCGGGGACGTTACCGGGCCTGGGGAATTGTGTGATCGAACCTTGCCAGAAGTAAAATCTTGCGCGCTATTCCAGCCTGGAGCGGTGGAGGGCTATGAAAGCGGAATGTCGACGAGATTTGAGGACTTGGTCTGTAGCAGCGAAACGGCGCGATATTTCCTTTCCCTTTGCGTCGAGGCACGCGGCGCAGTCGCAGGCTTTTTCTATGATTGGCAAACGCTGATCACTGGCCTTCTGGCCGTCCTGGCAGCTCTCGTTTCCGGAATTCTGCTTTGGAAGCAGATACAGGACCAGCGGGGACAGTCGGCAAAGGCAGAACAACAAAAGGTTAGGGCAGTGCTCATTCAGGTCCCGCACGCGCTGGCGGAGATAAGCGAATACCTGGTGGCATGCTTCGATGCATGGAAGCGGAAGAAACCGGATGACCGGCCGAAGCCACCATCGGCACCGCTCAAAGTGATCATGGATGCAGCTGCATACGTTGACGATGCTTCGTTCAAGAGCATGCAGCAGCTGATCATCAAGGCGCAGACCTTTGAATCCAGATTGGCATCGCCAGGGAGACAACGGCCTCACAATGTTTTGGACGTTATGGTCGCTGACATTGCGGAGTTGTCGTACCTGACGACACGTCTGTTCAAATTTGGTCGAATGGATGAGGACGCTCCATCAATTCCGTACGTGAAGCCGACCCGCGCCGATTGCGAGGAAATCCTCGCCCGCGATTTCGATCTGAAGCTATTGCCGGAAGGTGATCCTCTTATTGCGCGGGTCGATCAGGCTCTTCGGATGCGTTTTCCAGGCGTGAACGGCAACTGACGATCGGAACGCGGAAAGGGGTGCCGTCTCAGAAGTGCAGGATGGAGCTGTTCAGAGGTCATTTTGTCGGGTCTTGAATGTCAGAAAAAGATATACTATTTTCTGACAATGAGAACCATAGCTTCAGTGCCTGACCGTATCATGAAGCGTGTCCGTTCTGGCGGACGCGGTGGCGTCTTTACGCCCAGCGATTTTCTCGACATAAACAGTCGCGCGGCGGTCGACCAGGCGCTTTCGCGTCTGGCCAAGCACGGCAAGCTGCGACGTCTCGCTCGTGGGCTTTACGACTTCCCCAAGGTTCACTCGCAACTCGGGCTGCTGTCGCCCGCTCCGGATGACATAGCCGATGCGCTCGCCCGGGAGACCGGCTCGCAAGTGCAGATCACAGGTGCACGGGCTGCCAATGCTCTCGGCCTGTCTACACAGGTTCCGGCGAGGAGTTCCTATCTGACCGATGGTCCTTCCCGCCGCGTCGTGATCGGCAAGCGGGTTGTGGATCTGCGCCACGCCTCACCCAAGCATCTGATCGCGCCAGGTAGCGCGGCTGGAACCGTGGTTCAGGCCCTACGGCATGTCGGCCCCGTACGCGCGGCCGATGTTGCCCATGTGGCCGCCCGGCGTTTGTCGGCGAACGACAAGAAGGCACTCGCCACGGGCGTTCACCAGGCACCCGCATGGATGCGGCCGACGCTCGTCGCGATCGCAAATGACACGACTGGTGCCCTCGGTGGATAAGGTCGCCCTCCTGCCCGTACGCGATCGCTCGGCGCTGTTCGGCGAAACGGGTGCGGCACGTGGCGTTGCCGATACGATCATCGAGAAGGACTTCTGGGTCTGCTGGACTTTGAGACGGCTCTTCGAGTTGCCGAGGGAGGATGCACCTACCTTGATCTTCAAAGGGGGGACATCGTTGTCCAAAGCCTTCGGGGCGATCCGCCGCTTCTCAGAGGACATAGATCTTTCGTTTGACCGCGCGGATCTCGGCTACACCGGCGAACGGGATCCAGAGAGGGAAGGTATCAGCAGAAAACAGGCCGGGAGGCTTATCGATGATCTGGTCGGGGATGTTGAAAAACACATCGCGGAGAAGCTACTGCCGGCTCTCCGTCTTGCGATCGCCAAACATCTCGGCGAGCCGACGAAGGGCCAATGGTCTTTGGAGGTTGATGCAGGCGACCCACAGACGGTCAACTTTCATTATCCGACCGCACTGTCCGCGGAAGAGTACGAAGGCATGGCCTATATTACTCCGCGTGTAAAACTTGAGTTCGGCGCCCGTGGCGATCCATGGCCTGCGGAGAAAAAAACAATACGCCCTTATGCTGCCGAGGATTTTCCGGACTATTTTGAGGATCCCGATTGCACGGTGACCGTCCTGTCGGCCCGGCGGACGTTTTGGGAAAAGATCACGGCGCTGCATGCAGAGGCGCATCGGCCCGAGGAGTCGCCGACCCCGCAATATCTCTCGCGGCATTATTACGACATCGCGATGTTGCTCGACACCGAACACGGAAAGGCCGCGGCCACCGACTTTGAGTTGCTCGAGCAGGTCGCCAGGCACAAGGAAGTCTTCTTCCGCTCTGGCTGGGCCAGCTATGACACGGCGCGGCCGGGGACACTGAAGATCGTGCCGTCTGCTGCGCGGCTTAAGGACCTACGCGCCGACTATCGCGACATGGCCCCGATGATGTTCGATGAGCGACCGTTTCCTTTTGATGACATTCTCGCTCGTTTGAAATCGCTTCAGGATGCCATCAATCGTGCTCCCGAAGGCGCGGACCCGTCGAGATAGAGGCGAACGCCGTTAATCCGAAGCCTGTGCTGTGACGGGAGGGCACTTCTCGAAGTCTTCAGCGCCATTCAGCAAGAACATATTCTGGACGTGGTGTCCTGATCGATCCACCAAACCGCCGCGACGAGAGGCAGTTCGCGCACCGAACGGGCGGGGCTCCCATGCTGGTTTGCGGAACACTTCAACACCACCCTGGGGAGAGCTCGATCCCGATGAACTTATTCTCCACAAGGTCATTGAAATCGAGATGGCCGACGGCAATGCAATCATTACGCGATTTTGAGATGCCAGGGCCGCTCGCAGCTCAGAGGCGGATGGTTGAAAGTATTGCTCGCAAACAGCGTGACCAAGCAATCAGCGGTCGATTGTGTGAATTCCCGTTCAAACTCAGTGCGCCAATGGAAAAATTTGACGAAGTTTTATGTTGCTAATGGTACTGCTGATGCACTGCAAGAGGGAGGCTACGCGTGTTCGGTGTGCAGCAGAATTTGTCTATCTACGATGTCGAACTCGACCGAAACAATCCGCGCATCCGTCGATTTGTCGAGGGGTTCGAAGGCGAGCTTACTGATGACAATATTCAGCTTGCGTTGGATATCGGCAGCGATGAAGGCGACAGCAACAGCAAAGGCATGACGACCGCCGACAAGCTTCGGAACTCGATCCTAGCAAATAGCGGAATCATGCAGCCGATCATTGTCTGCCGAAACGACAGCGGCAAGTATCTCTGTATCGAAGGCAATACCCGACTCTTCATATACCGCCGGTTTCACGAGGACGGTGTGACCGGCAACTGGTCAACTATTCCTGCCATCGTTCATGAAGCGCTGGACGGCGATGGGATCGATGCAATCAGGCTTCAGGCTCATCTTGTCGGTCCGCGTCCTTGGGACGCCTACTCGAAGGCCAAATATCAGTGGGAGCTTCATTACAGCATCGGCGCCGACCTTCGCGAAGCTAGCCTTAGCCAGCTCGCGCGGGCCATCACCGAAAAAGCAGAGAAGATCCCATTGAGCGAGATCCTGCGTCTCCGGCAAAATCCGGACGACGACGCCGTAAGATATCTGCTCGACGCCCTTGATGCGTTGCAGAACCTGACAATTGAAGTGCAGCAGCGGAGGGATGATGTCGGGTGAGACGCGCGCTCATAAGATTCTAGTCGAGCGGCTCATTGCCCACGTCCAGGCCAAGCACTGTCCGCCCCGTGGGCTGCTCGTGTTGGCCGATCATCATTCCTTTGGTCCCAATCGTCCGCACCAGATTGCGGGATACACGCCGGACCTTTTCGCCAGTGATCTCCCGGCCACATTCGAAGTCATCGGAGAGGCGAAGACGATGGCCGACCTACAAAGCGGTCGATCTCAGCGTCAGATTAGGGCATTCCTCGACTACCTGTCGCTTCGGCCGCGGTCGAGCTTTTACCTCGTTGTGCCTCCCTTTCAAAGACAGCGCTCAGCCGCCATCCTCGACACGTTGCGCGTGGCTGCTCACAGCACTGTGGTTACAGAGGTGATTGATGGGGTCTGAAAGTTCGACGCGGCTGAAGCGGAACCCGGCGCTGAACCTTGGTCTGCGCCACACGGGTTTCTTGTATCAGTTGGAGGCTGTGGAAGCCGTAAAAAATCTGCCTTACGCTGCGCTTTTCCACGAACAGGGCCTTGGTAAGACTAAGATCGCCATCGATCTGGCCCTCGAATGGCTGAAAACAGATGCTGTCGATACGGTCGTGTTCGTTACCAAACGGAGTCTCGTTAAGAATTGGCAGGACGAGATCAAGGCACACTCCTATCTGCACCCGACGATTCTCGATCAAAATCACTCGGGAAATTTCTTCGCGCTAAACTCTCCAAGCCCAGTCTTCCTCGCTCACTACGAGGTTTTTCGAACGGAGCAACGCCGTTTGCGACTGTTTGCGAAAACGCGTCGAGTCGGCATTATTTTGGACGAAGCTCAGAAGATCAAAAATCCTGAATCCGATCTTGCCCGGGCGTTTCATGCCATGGCCCCGGTCATGAAGCGCCGCATCATTATGACCGGAACCCCGGTGTCCAACAGACCCTACGACATCTGGTCGCTGATATATTTTCTCGATCAGGGGGAGTCGCTCGGTCCCGATTTTGAAGCTTTCAAGAGTGGTCTGGACCTCACCAACGACCTTTGGGTCAACGAGAAGCGCCGGAACGCATTCGAGGATGAATTGGCGGAACTCTTCGACCGGATTCGTCCGTTCACCGTGCGCGAGACCAAATTGACGGCAGGGATCGAGTTGCCGGAAAAGCGCATAGAGAATGTTGCTGTCGAAATGAGCCCGCGCCAGCAGGCGCTTTACGAAGAATATAGGACAGAGCTCGGAGCATCCATCGTGGTTGGCGAGCAGCAGACGATCGACGATGCCGAAGAAAGCCTAAAACGCCTTCTGCGACTGGTGCAGGTCGCGTCGAATCCGCTGCTGGTCGACGAGGCTTACGCAGAAATTCCAGGGAAGTTCGCGAAGCTCCGCGAGCTGGTGATACAGGCTGTAGACGCACGGTCCAAAATCATCGTTTGGACCAGTTTTGTCAAAAACGCCGATTGGCTGCATGAACGTCTTGCGGAATTTGGTGCTGTAAAAGTGCATGGCGGTGTGGAGCTCTCAGATCGCAACAACGCAATTTCCGCGTTCAAGACCGACCCCTCGGTGAAGGTCCTTGTTGCCACGCCTGGGGCCGCCAAGGAAGGTCTGACGCTAACCGTCGCCAACCATGCCGTATTCTATGACCGTTCCTTCAGCCTCGACGACTACCTTCAGGCGCAAGACCGAATCCACCGGATTTCGCAGACGGACCCGTGTTTCATCTGGAATCTCATCTCCTTGGAATCGATTGACGAATGGGTCGATTCGCTGCTTGCCGCCAAAAGGCTGTCAGCACAGCTTGGACAGGCTGATATCAGCAAGGAAGAATATCGTAGACTCGCAAGTTACGACTTCGGCAAGATGATCAGGGAGATTCTGAGGTTGGAACCTTAGACGGGGGACGGGCGGGAAGCAAATGCTGAACAAGATTAGCGAACAGGGGTCGGTCATTTTGCGTGGCGTGGCGATTGCCACGCGGACGCTCGACATCGATGTCAGAACACTTAAGTTTTATGTGGATAATCCAAGAATCTATTCCTTCGTCCGGGCGGACGGCGTTCAACCGACGCAGAGCGATATTCTGGAGAAGCTGCAGACCCTCGAGCATGTCAGGGAATTGGTGCAGGATATTCGGGCCAATGGTGGTCTCATTGATCCTTTGATCGTTCGCGATGGCGACTTGGTTGTTCTGGAGGGCAACAGCCGGCTTGCCGCTTACCACCATCTGATAGTCGAAAATCCCATCCAATGGAGCAAGGTAAGATGTACGCTGCTACCGGCCGACATTGATGAGAAATCTGTTTTTGCATTGCTGGCGCAATACCACGTCAAGGGAAAGAAGGACTGGGCACCCTATGAAAAGGCGGGTTTCGTTTACCGACGCTTCAAGAACCAGAAGGTCGATATCCCGGCAATCGCTAAGGAAATCGGGCTAACCAAGGACGAGGCCAAGCATCTCGTCGCTGTCTACGAGTTCATGATTGAGCATGGCGACAGCGATCGGGATCGCTGGAGCTACTATGACGAATTTTTGAAGTCGCGGAAAATCCGGAAAATCAGGGAAGAGGTGGCCGGCTTCGATGACTTCATCGTCAGGGAGATCCAAGCCGGTCATTTCGGAAAAGCCATGGAGTTGCGCGACAAACTTCCTGTCATCTGTACGGCAAACACTAAAATCGTTCGACGCTACTTGGACGGGACCTATGATTTTGCCGAAGCTCATGAAGCCGCCGTTACAGCTGGCGGAGAAAACCATGTTCTCAACAAACTGACTCGTTTTAAGAAGTGGCTTGTGGAGGCGTCGACCGAAGACGATATGCTTGATGCGCCGAAGCCGGTTCGCGATCGGATCCAGTACGAGTTGAAGGAGATCGAAAAGAAATCGAAGAAATACAAAGATCTGATCGAGGCCAAAAAGAACGACATCGATCCTCGGTAGTCATCATCATCCCTGGTCGACAGGTGCCACGGTTCACGCGAAGCGATGGGGCCTGTCCATGTCCCGCCGTTACAGTTCGCCGTATTCCTCTTCCAGCGCTTCACGCGCTGTCGCAAAGCAGCCTGGAGAAAGCGCTGCCTCCAAAATCCCGAGCACCTCCTTAAGAAGTTCGTCCCGCGTCTCTTGCTGCACCGTTTCCCTGTCAACTCCGGCTGAAACAGCGGCGACATGGGAAAGCGCCGTCTGCTTGATATCGACAAGCTCCGAGCCGATCGCCTGTAATTCCGCCGCTGTTTCCATGTCTGCGCCCAATGCGCCCTTGGCAACCTTCTTGAGCTGCGTCGTGACATTGGTGGACAGCTTCAAGACCTTGTCCGTATCAGCGAAATCGGCACGCTCAAGGGTCTTAAGTTCCCGCTTGGCCGCCTGCAGTTTCGATTTCAGCGCATCAACTGAATGTTGACTGTCCGTCGAGACCTTGTAGGCTTCGCGCCCAAGTTCCTTGACGACCTCTGCAAGCTCGCCCTTGACCTTCTTCCACGCGCTGTCTTCTTCGAAGCCGTCACGGCGGGCGTTGGGAACGAGCGCGCTGGGCTCAACGAATATTTCCCCCAGGAAATAGTCCTGAAACCGAATATGGGATTTTGCCCGCTCACGGAAAATCTCCCGGACGATTTCCGTACCATCGATCTGGATGTTGCGAACACGGACTCGTAATCCGCTGACACGCGGGTCGGTGTAGGCGCCGGACTCTTCCTTCTTGCCGACCCAAGCCCACCACCGTTTTGATGGCGAGTAATATATCTTGTGGTCGCTCAGCGTCACGGTACCAGATTCGAATTCGTAGCTCGACCCATACCGTTTGGTCACTGCAACTGGCTTTCGGTCGCCATCCTTGATGGTGATTTTCACCTCCTCGATCGGAATGCTGGTTGCTGTTTCGGCTGCGGCCAGGGCGGCGCGATAGGGAAAGTCTGTAGGGTAGGGGACCGGAGCCACCTGGCTTACAAAGTCGTACATCTCCTTGGGCGAGCGACATTCATCCGGAGCGTCGGTAAACCCCTCAAGCTTGACTTCAAAGAAATGCTTTTTGGTCTCGCGATGAGGTGTACGGAACGCGACGACGGATTCCCTCATCAACTCTTCTGCTGATTTCATGCTGCCTTTCCCAGGCGTCATGGCTGCCCGCATGGCTTTTGCCTTGAATATGACGGTCGTCTGCTCCCTTTCCCCCTGTGCCTTTGTGGTGAAGGTCACCGTGTCACTGAAGACGATCCCAGCAAGACGCCCGATACCGCGGAACCCAGCGTTTCGCCGGTGACTTTTCGCCGATGCCCCGACGCGTGTAAGGGTCGCGGCGGCAGTCTTCACTGGGAGACCGGCACCGTTATCGCGGATCACGAGAGATCTGCGGTCGGTTGGCATCTCGATTTCAATCAATCCGTCGCCGTCACGAAGTATCTTAAGCTCGTCGATCGCCCGCTGCACGGAATCAAACCCGTTCTGGATATACTCACGGATCGCATTTCGTGCTTCACCATACATGCCGACGGTCAGGGTCTCGAGGACGAAGCCACCAAAAAACGGTTCGAATGCTATTGGCGTGTCGTTATCGGCCAAGATCAGCCTCCTTCGGAATCGAAACATCAGTTGGGCGTTTGAAGCCTATGGTATCGGTCAGTTTGAACGCATTGCCGAACACCTCAGTGCGCCGCATTTGCGCCTCAGGCAGGCCGAACAATTCACATGCTTTGCGAACTAGCTTGTCTCCGAGCACCGGGTCTTCGCCGGCGAAGAGTGCACTGAGCTTCAGATCGTCATCTGACTGGGCCGGAGTTAGGAGTTCGACGGCACCAACCTTTATACTTCGCAGTTCATCAATGAGCGGTGTATCTGGCTGCGTATCAAGGGTGATGTCGAGATCAGGTCGCTCTGTGCTCGGCAGGTACAGCGGGTGGTTTTCATTGTCACCAACCCGTTTGGCAACGGCTTTGACGGCATGGACGGCATAATCGACGCCCTGTCGTTCGAACAGAAATTGGGCAATCGGACTGCTTGGCGGAATGCGCGACTGGTTATTTTGCCTGACGAGATAGGCCGATGCCAACATGCCGAGATACAGGCTCGCCGCCGTGTTCGGCGGCAGTCGATCCAGGTTTGAAACCAGATCCACGACAGCCTCCTCAAAGCCTGGCACCCCATTCAAGACGCGGTCGTGAAGCTCGCGGGCAATCGTCGCTAACTGGTTTTGGTCGAAGCCGTCGAACGCATCAGCCGTCAGGCTCTCAATAAGGGGCTTTCGCGCCTCGACACTGGCCCGCCAAATATCGAGAAGCTTTCCACCCGCTGGTTCGATATCAGCGCGGCTGAGAAACAGTGCCTTGGAGAGCATCGCCTTGGTGTTCAGGACCGCCGGGCTATCGTGGAAGAGATAGCCCTTTTCGGCAGTCTCGGCGTCGATCTTTGCTGCGTCGGCCTCTTGGCGCTCCTTGATCGCCCGTGTCCGCCGTTCATTTTCGGTCTCTGGCTCAGGGCCATCTGGTATAATGGCGACGTCCGCAAAGGCCCGCACATTCTCTTCGGCGAAATCGCGAAGCAGCGCGGCGAGATATGGCGTGTCCAACAACTCGACTTCTTCGACCGCGGCCACCACCCGCGCTTCCAGGACCAGCATGGGGTGCGGTCGCGGCACAGGCTTCCAATCTTTTTTCAATGCGCGGAGCTCGGGGTCGATATCAACCACGTCGCTGCGCCCAAGATGCCAGTCGTTCTTGCGGTCGTTCGTCAACACGACGATGGCGCGGGCCTGCGCCGTTTTGGCGTGGGTCAGAAGCTCTTTCCAGAACATCAGGTCGCCGTAACGGTTGCTGTCAGGGGGTGCCTCGTCATTACCGTTGGCGTGTGGGGCACTCCCTTTTTTGCGTCGATCTTGAAATCCTGGAGGGACGGAACCGACGAAACGGAGTGCCGCATCGGCAGCCACGTTCTTCATGTCATCGTAGAGCGATGTCGTCCGCGGCGTGCGCGTGTTGATAAACGCGATAACCTCGGAGGAGTGTTTCTGGTACGACCGCTGCCATTGGCGCGTGATCGTGGTCAAACGGCTAAGAGAGTTGAGTGCTGCGCGCGTGGCTGCCCGGATTGTCGAGGGATCCTCGGCGCCATCACCGTAGGACTCATCAATGAACGGTCTGAAATATGAATAGGTGCGTCCGACAAGGTCGGCAACTTCATTGGTCTTGTCCGTCAACTCCGAGACGATCGTTCCGGCGACATGATGTTTGAGGTATTCGTGCGCGGACCACATTGGCACGTGAACGCGGCCGTCGCAGTGGGAGTCGAGCCAGGTGGAAAGTTCGCCTCGTGATGAGGAACCGATCTTGGTCAACCACATTAGGAAAGATGTATCGACGTAGATATGAGTATCTGCTGCCTTTATTAGATCCGCGAGCCGCGCCCTGAATTTAGCCGAGCTTTCTGTTTCACTTGGGATATCGAGGATTGGCTTTCCGGCTGGAGTATTCATACTGCATTTGCCCATCTATTTTGGACGCGTGAATCAGTGCGCCGCGCTCTGCCATAAAGCCACGACAACTCTAGGACGAATTTCCAAATTCAAGGTTTAGGTATCACCAGCGTGTTATCATTTGGCTCGAGTGGATTGCGGTGGCGACTGCCGTTTTCGGGCGCATTTCCAAGTTGCGACAACACGAATTGCCCCCCCGGCAATGGAATATCCGGCAGCGTAATATTTTGTGATCGCAGAATCGATTGAAGTTTGATATCTGCATTCCAAGCGCAGCGGATTTGCAGTGAATCGCTGCAGAATTGGAGTGGGAGTGGCTTCGCGGACGATCCTTACCTGCATCAAAGGCGCGTCTGCCGGCCGAGAGGTCCTACTTGGCTTTGCGTCGGCGCGCGACCTGCACGACTCTAGCTTCGCCGACGTCCTCGACGAGGTGACGGGTCGGGGCTATCAACGCCGTTTCAGCCCGCAACACAGCCTGGATTTCCGGCGCTATATTCAGAAGCCCGGCAGTACGACCATTCCTCTGACATTCAATCTGCGTCCGCGGAAAGATGGTGCTTGGTCGGTTCGCCACGGACCTAAAGGGACCTATGAGCTCGTTCTGCAAAATGGCGCACGGGTTCTATCGCAGGTCGATTGTCAGCATCGGCTCGGCTATCTCGCGGACCAGGACATCGAACTGCCTTTCATGTGTTTCATCGGCCTCGACGAACGCGATGAGACGATGATTTTTGACGTCATCAATGGCAAGGCTAAGGGTCTTTCGAAGAGCCTTCTCGACTTTCACGACGCGCAACTTTCAGAAAATCTCAGTGAAGAGCGGCCCGAGCTCTTCATCGCGCTCTTCCTGAATAGCGACGCGACTTCGCCTTGGTATCAACGACTCGACCTCGGAGGCGAGGCTACCTCCGGGCTCGAACGCCGGGCGTCGCTGCGGACGATGCAAAAGGCGGCAAAGCAGTTCTTCAAAAGGGTGCGTGGCCAAGGCCCCATCACCGCCGAAGATGCGGCGCTCGCCGTCCGCAATTTTTGGATTGCTGTTGTGGAACTGCTGCCTTTGTCGTTTTCCAAGCCACGCAGTTTCCTCGTTACAAAGGGAATCGGCGTCTACGCCCTTATGGAAATTGCCGCCGACATGGTTTGCGAGCATCCGCAGACGGTTCCGCAGCCATCCTATTTTGCATCGATGCTTGGTGATTTCGTTCCGGATTTCGACTGGACGAACGCCGGCCCATTGCGCGGGCTGGGTGGCCAGGGTGGGGTCAAGGAGGCTTTGTCCATTATTCGTGATGCGCGTCGGCGGGCGCGGCTGAAGGTTGCAAATGGCTAACAAGAATATCCTACTCATCGAGCCCGGCTATAAAAATAAATATCCTCCGTTGGGTCTTATGAAGATTGCTCAATACCATGGGCCGCGTGGCAAGCGCGACCGGGTCCGGTTCATCAAGGGCGAAGATCGGTCTGTGATGAATGAAGCATGGGACCGGATTTACGTCACGACACTGTTTTCCTTCGAATATCCGAAGATTTCACAGTCAATAGACTTTGCCCTGGAAGTGGCCAATGGTCAGGCTGACAAAGTGTTTGTCGGCGGCATTGCCGCCTCGCTCATGCATGAGCGATTTCTGGACGAGCGGCGCTGGCATGGCATTCGTTTCATCAAAGGGCTGCTTTCGGAAGCGCCGGCCGTGTCGCTTCAACTCGATGAGTTCTCCGAAGAACTTTATGCTAGCGACACGACGGGGCGGCCGATAGAGGATCTTGTTCCCGACTACGATATTCTGTCGCAAATCGATTATCGGTACCCAGTGCGGGATGGGTATTTCGCTTACACCTCACGCGGTTGCATCCGCAAATGCCATTTCTGCGGCGTGCCGAAGCTTGAGGGAATGCAGCGTGATACGGAGTCGTTGACCGATCTCGTCCGCGCAATCGACGAACATTATGGTCCGAAGAAGGACCTCATCTTGATGGACAACAACGTTGTTGCATCGCCGCGCTTCAAAGAGATCATAGCCGAGATCCGCGACCTCGGCTTCATACCGGGTGCCAAGCTTCTGCGGCCCGGCGCCAGGGTTCCCGTGCAACGGCGCGTGGACTTCAATCAAGGCGTCGACGCCCGCATTCTGTGCAAGGATCCCATGTATCTGCGCGAGCTTGCGAGCATTTGCCTGAAGCCACTTCGGATCGCTTTCGACCATCTTGGCGTCAGGAAGCCTTATGAGCAGGCTGTACGATATGCTGCCGAATACGGTCTGACCGAACTGTCCAACTATATGCTCTATAATTTTCACGACGGACCGGAGGATCTGTTCGAGCGGATGCGGCTCAACGTATCGCTGAATGAAGAACTTGGGATCAGGATCTGGTCGTTCCCGATGCGCTACCAGCCAACGAACCGACCGGACCGCGGCCATATCGGCGAAAAGTGGTCGCGTTATCAGCTTCGGTCAATGCAGATCATACTTCAGGCCACGCATGGCATCGTCAGCGGCGCACCTGAATTTTTCAAGCGGGCCTTCGGTGACACGTTTGACGATTACGCTCGCATTCTGATGTTACCTCATGACTTCATCTTTAATCGCACATGGTACGAGCGTTTTGACCCAGACCAGAAGCTCCATGAGTTCCAGGCAGAACTCGCTGGCCTGGACAGATTTGAGCGCGCCGAATTGATGGAACTTTTATCGTCGCGCGACCCGCGTGAGTTCGTGTTGCTCAGCGACTTTGCGAACAACGATAAGATCCGCCGCATCCTCCGCTTCTACATTCCGGTATCGAAGGACGAGCTCACCTCGATCTGGGCAAAGCAGAAGGAAAGGGTCCGGCTGGAATCGTTGTCCGATCTTGGACTCGCGGAAGACGAGCGCGTCGAGGACGCCGGCCTCGACTATGAGGAATACAGCCCTGTGCCAGAAATGCCGCAGGTGGGAAGACAGAGGATCGTTGCATGAGCATCGAACCCGCCATTCGCGCCAATCGCGCCGCCCTACTGGCAGCTAAGGAGCAGGGCAGTGTCGAGGTCATCGACACCATCGTGGTCGGCCGTGACGTGCTCGAATTGGTGTCGAGCGCCATGTACATCGATCCGATGACGGTCTACCGCGAGTACGTCCAGAATGCTGCAGATGCGATCGACGATGCGCGGCAAAGAGGTATGCTGCTGCCCGGGCAGGCCGGCAAGGTGACCATTGATATCGATGCGGCTTCGCGATCAGTTCGCATTCGCGACAACGGGACCGGCGCTTCCAATCATGAGTTTGGCCGCAAAATGTCGGCTCTTGGGGCGAGCGGTAAACGCGGCACGGCATCGCGTGGCTTCCGCGGTGTGGGTCGGCTTGCTGGCCTTGCCTATGCGCAGGAACTAATCTTCCGCTCTAGGACAGTCGCCGACGAAATGGTCGCCGAGATGGCGTGGGACTGCCGCAAACTTAAAACGCTTCTTAGATCCGGGGACGGCGACATAGAAAGCCTGATCCGAAGTGTAGCAACTCTACGAATGAAACCTGCCGGCGACTCCCCAGAGCATTTCTTTGAGGTTGAGATGCGGGGTATAGTCCGCATCCGGAGCGACAGGCTAATGAGTCCGGCCGCCATTGATGACTATCTCGGCCAAGTCGGCCCTGTACCTTTTTCTCCAGACTTCAGCTTCGGCAAAGAACTACGCGCGGCGCTAGCTCCAGTTGTCGCGCTTGGAGAGTTGGAGATATTCATCAATGGGAGTGCGAAGCCAGTCTACCGTCCTCACAGGGACGTGCTGGTTCAGGATGGCATGAAGCCGATCTGCTTTGACCAGGTGACCATCAACGAGATTTCCGGCATTGACGGCGATCCGGCCGCCCTCGTCTGGATTTTGCACCACGAGTATGAAGGCGCATTGCCAAGCGCCACAAAGGTGAAGGGATTGAGGTTGAGGGCCGGCAACGTACAAATCGGCGATAACAACCTCCTGGAAGAATTGTTTCCCGAGCAGCGTTTCAACGCCTGGTCGGTCGGCGAGATCCATGTGATCGATCGCAAAATCACGCCGAATGGCCGGCGCGATCATTTCGAACAGAACGCTCATTACACAAACCTCCTCAACCAGTTGAGCCCGATGGCAAGGGAGATTGCAAAGCTGTGCCGTACAAGCTCAATAAAGAGAAAGTGGCTGCGGGAAGCTGACCTTTATCGCCAGCAGATTGAGCAAGCCATTGACGTTTTGGTCCAAGGGGTAATTGGCGAGGAGGAGAAGACAAGGTTATCCGCCCGCGTCGAGGAAAACTTTTCACGGCTGAAGAAGGCGCTCGGGAATGCTATCTTCGAGAACGGAGAAGTGGATCCGCAACTTCGTGTTATGGAGGACCTAAGGGCAAAGTATGATGCTCTTCAGATCCCGTCGTCGATGCCGCTAGAATTGACCCATCTTGATGAAAACGAACGGAAGGCCTTCACCCGATTTTGCGATCTCTTGTACCAGTGCTCGCCGAACACCTCCTCCGCAAAGATCTTGATCGATAAGATATTAGCTAAGATCAATTCCGCCTGAAATTCAGATTATCTCGCCCAAAAAACGACGCAGCGGCGCGATGGCGTGGAGGTACCTTTCGCAGGCGTGGGAGCCAGGATCGGTGAAGAGCAGAGGTTCCCGTTCCTCCACCGATCGCGGGCGTCGCTCATGGCAGCCGGTTGCCTGGGCTCATCCGTTATGTAGGCACCCGGGGTGGACTACTATCGCCACATTCCGCGCATCCGCATGCCGACATCGACGCGAACCTGCCGGGCGGCGCTTCCCGCGCTCTGCTCGGCTGCGGCAAGTGGCCATGTCCGACATTCGAAGAACGGCAGCAACGACGGCGGAATAAAGCGTGTGCGCGACGCATAGACATGGCGATCGCCTGATGCCGACTGACCATGCGTAAAAAACCGCTGCGGGACGACAAGCGACAGGCTGTCCCTGGCCCGTGTCATCGCGACATAGAGCAGCCGGCGCTCCTCCTCGATGTCGTCGCTGGTTCCAACGCCGAGGTCGGACGGAATGCATCCGTCGACCGTGTTGAGCAGGAAAACGGCCCGCCATTCCTGCCCCTTGGCAGAGTGGATGGTGGACAAGATCAGATAGTCCTCATCGAGTAGCGGCACGCCGGCCTGGCCGGATGTGGCGTCCGGCGGATCGAGCGTGAGCTCGGTGAGGAAGCGCTGGCGTGATGGATAGCCCGCGGCGATGTCCTCAAGCTGCAGCAGATCGTCCTTGCGCGTCTCGGCGTCCTCGTGAGGCGATCGAGGTGCGGCTCATACCAGGTGCGAACCAGTCCGATTTCCGCCGGCCAGCCGGCCTGGCGATTTCGCAAGTTCTCCAGCAGCGCGACAAAATCCGGCCAGTCGGCGGCGGCGCGCTGGGGGCAGGGCAGTGCGGCAAGGTGCGCAATCGGATCCGCATGATCGGCGATCGCATCGAGAACCGTCTGTGCCGACGAGGGGCCGACGCCCGGCAAAAGCTGCATGACCCTGAAGCCGGCCACACGATCACGCGGGTTCTGGGTGAAGCGAAGTGCCGCCAGCATGTCCTTCACATGCACGCTGTCGAGGAATTTGAGACCGCCGAACTTGACGAACGGTATGTTGCGGCGGGTCAGTTCGACTTCCAGCGGGCCGCTGTGATGGCTGGCGCGAAACAGCACCGCCTGATCCTTCAGGCGCATGCCCGTTTCGCGATGTTCGAGGATTTCATGCACCACGAAACGCGCCTGTTCGACTTCGTCACCTACGGTGACGAGACGCGGCCGCGTTGCGGATTCACGATCGCTCCAAAGGTTTTTCGTACACCGTTCCGTCGCGAGTTCGATCACGCCATTGGCTGCGGCGAGGATCGGCCGGCTCGAGCGGTAGTTGCGGTCGAGCGTGATGATCTCGGCGGGCGGCGAAAACTCCTTCGGGAAGTCGAGGATGTTGCGCACGGTCGCGGCGCGAAAGGAATAGATCGATTGAGCGTCGTCGCCGACAACGGTCAGACCTCGCCCGCCAGGTTTAAGGGCCGTGAGGATCGTCGCCTGAAGTCGGTTGGTGTCCTGGTACTCGTCGACAAGGACGTGATCCCATCTGGAACCGATCTCGTCGGCGAGCGCCGGGTCGCTGACGGTTTGCGCCCAGTAGAGCAGCAGGTCGTCATAATCGAGCACGTTCTGTGTCTGCTTGGCCCCGACATATCCGGCGAACAACTCGCGAAGCTGTGCTTCCCATCCGGCACACCACGGAAAACTTATCCGCAGCACATTTTGGAGCGGGGCCTCGGCGTTCACCGCACGCGAATAGATGGAAAGGCAGGTCCCTTTCGTCGGAAAACGGCTTTCCATTTTCGAGAAGCCGAGTTCATGGCGCACAAGGTTCATCAGGTCGGCGCTGTCTTCCCGGTCGTGAATGGTGAACTGCGGGTCGAGACCGATCTGTTCGGCATAGTCGCGCAACAGCCTGGCGCCAATGCCGTGGAAGGTGCCGGCCCAGGCAAGCGCATCGGTGAGTACACCCGCCTTGTCACCAAGCACCTTGGCGCAGATGCGTTCGACCCGGCGTGCCATTTCCGAAGCGGCCCGGCGCGAGAATGTCATCAACAAGATGCGGCGCGGATCGGCCCCGTTGACGATCAGATGTGCCACCCGGTGCGCCAGGGTGTTGGTCTTGCCAGAGCCCGCTCCGGCGATGATCAGCAGCGGCCCGCCAACCTTGCCATTGTCCAGCCCGACGCCGTGCTCGACCGCAAGACGCTGGTGATCGTTCAGTTTTTCCAGATACGCCGCACTCATCCCGCCCCTATCCGTCTGAGAATCCATGATGATCCGCGTCTCAACGGATCCACTGTCCCGCTCTTTGCGACCGTCATCCCCGAAGACTCTTTTTCGAGTCCAATTGACTCGTGACGCAACTGAGAACAAATAAGGAACATATCAGCGGAGAAACCCTTTGCAAAGACTGGCGGAGCAGCCTTTTTCGATATGCTGGACCCTATGGCCAATCCTGTCGTCGCCGAGCTTCGAGCGCGCATCCAGCGCCTCGAAAGCGGAAATCAGCGCGAGCGCGCCGTGCTTCCCTTCGGTGTTCCGGCAATCGACGGCGTCCTGCCGGGAGGAGGGCTGGCGCTGGGGGCGCTGCATGAGGTTGCCGGTGGCGGCAACGGCGCGCTGGATGGCGCCGCGGCAGCACTCTTTGCCGCCGGCATCGCGGGGCGGACCGTCGGCAAGGTGCTGTGGTGCGTTACCCGGCCGGACCTTTTTGCGCCGGCGATCGAGCAGGCCGGCCTTGCTCCGGGACGGGTGATCTATGTCGAGGCCGGCGACGAAAAATCCCTTCTCGCCTGTTTCGAGGAGGGCCTTCGTGGCGGCTTTGGCGCTGTCGTTGCCGAGATTGCCCGGCTTTCGATGACGGCCTCACGGCGTCTTCAGCTCGCCGCCGAAAGCTCCGGCGCCATCGGCATCGCCATTCGCCGCTGGCGTCGTCAGACGGAGGCCACGGATTTTGGCCAGCCGACAGCGGCCGAGACGCGGTGGCGGGTATCGGTCCTGCCATCGACGCCATTACCTGTTCAGGGCGTCGGGCGGGCGCGCTGGCAGCTTGAACTGATCCGATGCCGGGCTGGAGAGAGTGCAGATTTTACAGTGGAGGCATGCGATGCCAAGGGTCGTATCGCTCTTCCTTCCGATGTGGCCGACAGACCGCTTCAGAAGGAAATCGGGCGACGCCGCGCCTCCGCCTGAGACGCCGCTCGTCCTGATCGGCCGTGATGGACGCCGACGTGTCGTGCTCGCAGCCGATGCGGCAGCGCACGCCGCCGGGCTGCGCATCGGCATGCCGGCGAGCAAGGCGCAGGCCCTTGTTCCGGGTCTGATCATCCATGATGCCGAGCCCGACGCCGATGCCATGGCGCTCGAGCGATTGGCGCTTTGGGCGCTTCGCCGCTATGCGCCGATCGTCGCGGCCGATCCGCCTGATGGCCTCATGATCGATACGACCGGCGCCGATCATCTGCATGGCGGCGAGGCGGCGATGCTCACCGATATGGTGGAGCGGCTTGGCGCGTCTGGCCTCACTGCGCGTGCTGCAGTTGCCGATAGCTGGGGCGCCGCTCACGCACTGGCCCGCTTCAGCACACGGCAGACGCTTGTGGTTCCGTCCGGAACCATTGGAGAGGCAATCCTGCCTTTGCCGATCGCTGCCCTTCGTCTTCCCGCCGTGACGATCGATGGTCTGCGCCGGCTTGGCTTCGAGACAATCGCGGATCTTGCAGGCACGCCGCGTGCATCGCTCGCCCTGCGTTTTGGACCGGAACCCGGCCGACGCCTCGACCAGGCGTTCGGACGGGTGAGCGAACCGATCGAGCCGATCCGGCCGGAGGAGATCGTCGAGGTGCACCGCAGTTTTGCCGAGCCGATCGGCGCGGCCGAAACGATCGCGCACAATACGGGCAAACTGGTTGCCGAGCTCTGTGTCGAACTCGAGATGCGAGGGCTTGGCGCACGCCGGCTCGATCTTCTGTTCTTCCGTGTCGACAATCGCATCGAGGCGATCCGCGTCGGCACGGCAATGCCGGTGCGCGATGCCAAACGCCTGACCCGGCTTCTCACCGACAAGATCGAGACGATCGATCCGGGGTTCGGCATCGAGCACATGCGGCTTGCCGCAACCGTTGCCGAACCGCTGCGGGCGAAGCAGACGATCTCTTCGCCGGCCGAGGCGCCGGAACCCGATGTCTCGGACGTGATCGATATCCTCGCCAACCGTGTCGGCGAGGATCGCCTTTATCGTTTCGCCCCCATACAGAGCGACGTTCCCGAGCGGTCGGTTCAGCGCATTGCGCCGATGACGCCGGATACCGGCGCGGGTTGGCCTGGCCCTTGGCCACGCCCGACGCGGCTGCTGCCGCATCCCGAGCTGATCGAGACGGTGGCGCTTCTCCCCGACCATCCGCCGGTGACCTTCACCTGGCGTGGCGTGCGCCGGCGCGTGAAACGGGCGGATGGGCCGGAGCGGGTGTTCGGGGAATGGTGGAAACGCGATGCCGAGCTCGCGGCGGTGCGGGATTATTTCCAGGTCGAGGACGAGAACGGCGAGCGCTACTGGGTCTACCGCGCCGGCGACGGGGAGGATGCCGCGACCGGATCGCACAGATGGTTCATGCACGGGATCTTCGGATGACTGGGAGAGCCCGATATGCCGAGTTGCAGGTTACCTCGCATTTCAGTTTCCTGCGCGGGGCGAGCAGCTGCGAAGAGCTGTTCGCGCAGGCGGCGCTGCTCGGCATCGAGGCGCTCGCCGTCGTCGATCGCAATTCGCTTGCCGGTATAGTCCGAGCACACGAGGCGGCGAAGGCGACAGGCGTCCGGCTGATCGTCGGCTGCCGTCTCGATCTCGCCGACGGCATGTCCGTCCTGGTCTATCCAATCGACCGGCCAGCCTATTCGCGGCTTTGCCGACTGCTGTCGCTCGGCAAGGGCCGCGCCGGCAAAGCAAAATGCCATCTCGAATGGGATGATGTCGTCGCCTATGGCGAAGGCCTGATCGCGGTTTTGGTGCCGGACGAAGCCGATGATCTTTGCGCTGTTCGGCTCCGCCGGCTGCGCGAAGTCTTCTGCGATCGCGCCTATCTGGCGTTTAGTTTGCGCCGGCGCCCGAACGATCAGCTCCGGCTTTATGAGCTTGCAAACCTTGCGGCCGCAATGCGTGTGCCGACGGTGATCACCAACGACGTACTCTTCCACGAGCCCGCCCGACGGATGATGCAGGATGTCGTCACCTGCATCCGCCACAACGTCACCATCGACGACGCCGGCTTCCGGCGCGAGCGACATGCCGATCGCTACCTCAAGCCGGGCAACGAGATGGCGCGGCTGTTCAACCGCTATCCAGAGGCCTTGGCGCGCACGATCGAAATCGCCGGCCGCTGCCGGTTCTCAATGGATGAGCTCGCCTACCAGTACCCCCAGGAAAAGACCATGCCGGGTCTCACCGCCCAGCAGGCGCTGGAAAAACTGACCTGGGAAGGTGCTGCCCGCCGCTATCCTGAGGGTCTTCCGGACAAGGTGATCGGCATCCTGAAACACGAACTGCGGCTGATCGAAACGCTCGAATACGCGCCGTACTTTCTCACCGTGAACTCGATCGTCCGTTTCGCGCGCAGCAAGGACATTCTTTGCCAGGGCCGCGGCTCGGCCGCCAATTCGGCGGTCTGCTATGTGCTGGGCATCACTTCAATCGATCCCGAACGCAACAACCTCCTGTTCGAGAGATTCGTCAGCCAGGAGCGACGCGAGCCGCCCGACATCGATGTCGACTTCGAGCATGAACGGCGCGAGATCGTCATGCAGTGGGTCTATGAAACCTACGGCCGCGACCACGCAGCACTTTGCTCCACCGTCATTCGTTATCGTACCAAGGGTGCCGTTCGTGATGTTGGCAAGGCGCTCGGCCTGCCCGAGGACATGACGAAACTTTTGTCCTCGCAGGTCTGGGGTCATGGCGAGGCTGTCGATGAACAGCGCGCGCGAGAACTCAATCTCAATCTCGGCGATCGTCGCCTGCGGCTCACCCTGGAGCTTGCTGCGCAACTTACCGGGACACCGCGCCATCTCTCCCAGCATCCCGGCGGTTTCGTGCTGACACACGATCGGCTAGACGATCTCGTGCCGATCGAGCCGGCGGCGATGAAGGATCGCCAGGTGGTGGAATGGGACAAGGACGATATCGACGCGCTGAAATTCATGAAGGTGGATGTCCTCGCCCTGGGCATGCTCACCTGCATGAAGCGTTCCTTCGATCTCCTGTCCGAGCACAAGGGTGTCGCCTTGGACCTGGCAACGATCCCGGCCGAGGATCCGAAGACCTATGCGATGATCAGGAAAGCCGACACGCTCGGCACTTTCCAGATCGAATCCCGCGCGCAGATGTCGATGCTGCCGCGCATGAAGCCGCGGACATTTTATGATCTGGTCATCGAGGTCGCGATCGTCCGTCCGGGACCGATCCAGGGCGACATGGTCCATCCTTACCTTCGCCGGCGCGACGGCAAGGAGGAGGTGACGTTTCCGACGCCGGAGCTCGAGCGCGTTCTTGGCAAGACGCTCGGCGTGCCGCTGTTTCAGGAGCAGGCGATGCAGGTTTCCATGGTCTGCGCCGGCTTTTCCGCCGGCGAGGCCGACCAGCTGCGGCGCGCCATGGCCACCTTCAAGCACACCGGCGGCGTCTCCAAATTCCGCGACAAGCTGGTCAACGGCATGATCGCCAACGGCTATGCCCCGGAGTTTGCCGAAAAGACCTTTTCGCAACTGGAGGGTTTTGGCAGCTACGGCTTCCCCGAGAGCCACGCCGCCAGTTTTGCGTTGATCGCCTATGCCTCGTCCTGGATCAAATGCTGGCATCCGGATGTGTTCTGCGCCGCACTTCTGAATTCGCAGCCGATGGGCTTTTATCTGCCGGCCCAGATCGTGCGCGATGCTCGCGATCATGACGTCGAGGTGCGCCCGGTTTGCGTCAATGCCAGTCGCTGGGATTGCACGCTCGAGCCGACCGACGTCGAAGGCCGCTTCGCCGTCCGGCTCGGTCTGCGTATGGTGAAAGGTCTCGCCAATGATGACGCGGCCGCAATCGTCGCCGCGCGGGCCGACGAACCCTTCCTCTCCGTCGACGATCTCTGGCGCCGCGCCGGCGTGCCGGCAGCCTCATTGGTCCAGCTCACCGAGGCCGACGCTTTTCTGCCGGATCTTAACCTTGCCCGCCGCGACGCGCTCTGGGCGATCAAGGCGTTGCGCGATGAACCCTTGCCCTTGTTTGCGGCAGCGACGTCCCGCGAAGAGAAAACAGTGCCGGAGATCGATGAGCCTGCCGTTGCACTCAGGCCGATGACCGCTGGCCGAGAAGTCGTCGAGGACTACGGCCATGTCGGCCTGACCTTGCGCAATCATCCGGTATCGTTTCTGCGCGACGATCTTCGTCGGCGCCGCATAGTGACCTGTCAGGAAGCCATGAAGGCGCGAGACAAACGATGGCTTGAGGCAGCTGGCCTGGTGCTGGTCAGGCAAAGGCCAGGCTCGGCCAAGGGCGTCATGTTTCTCACCATGGAGGATGAGACGGGTGCAGCCAACGTCGTCGTCTGGGTCAAGGTGTTCGAGAAGTTCCGTCGTGTGCTTCTCTCCTCCGCCATGCTCGGCGTGCGCGGCCGCATCCAGCGGGAAGGGGAGGTTGTGCATCTCGTGGCTCACGAGCTCAAAGACCTCTCTGGCGAGCTGGCGAGCGTGGGAAACCGCGAGACACCGTTTCCGTTACCGCATGGCCGCGGTGACGAAGCCCATGGCGCGCCCGGCATAGACCCGCGCAGCCTGCCGAAGGGCCGCACCATCGTCGACCCCTATGAGCCCATCGACCGCATCAAGGTGAAGACGCGGGATTTCCGGTGAGGTGATGGAGACGCAGGCCACGATTCTCCATGCCGATCTCGATGCCTTCTATGCGTCGGTCGAGCAGCTGCTCAATCCGCACCTGCGCGGCAAGCCGATCGCCGTCGGTGGCGGAGTCATTCTCGCCGCTTCCTACGAGGCCAAGGCATTCGGCGTTCGCGGCGGCATGCCGGGTCGAAAGGCACGAGAACTCTGTCCGCAGCTGATTTTCGTCGGCGGCAACTTCACAGAATACCAGCGCCTCGGCGACGCCGCCATTGCAATCCTCGGCGACTACACGCCGCTTGTCGAGCGGATTTCGATTGACGAAGCCTTCGCCGATGTCGCGGGCTGCACGCATCTCTTCGGCTCACCGGCAGACATTGCAACGACCATCCGACACCGGGTCCGCACCGAGCTCGGTCTGCCGATCTCGGTTGGCGTTGCGCGGACAAAACACCTGGCCAAGATCGCCTCGCAGGTTGCCAAGCCCGATGGCATGGTGCTGGTCGATCCGAAAACCGAACTGGAATTTCTCCACGACCTTCCCGTCGAGCTGATGTGGGGTGTCGGTCCCGTCACCAAGGCGAAGCTTACGGAGCGGGGCATTCTCACCATCGGTCAGCTGGCCAACACGCCAGGACGCTCCGTCGAACACCTGCTGGGCACCGCCGTTGGCGAAAAGCTTTCGGCGCTGGCCTGGAATCGCGATCCGCGCGCGATACAGACACATCACCGCGCACGGTCTGCAGGTGCACAGTCTGCGCTTGGCCGGAAGCCGGCCGTCGAAAGCGTGTTCAAGCCGGCGCTGCTCCATCTCGCTGATCGCGTGGCCTCGCGCCTGCGCGCGAAGTCTCTCGCCGGCAGCACGGTCACGGTGAAAGTCCGGTTCGCGGACATGCGGGCCATCACCAGGTCGACGACGCTGGATGCACCGATTTCGGCGACGGTGATGCTGGCTGAGATTGCAGAGGAACTGGTGCGCGCAGCGCTTGCCGATCATCCGCGGGAGCGGACGATCACGCTATTGGCCGTGTCGGTCTCGCATCTAAGAAAGCAGCCTGAGATCCAGCTCGATCTGCCGCTCGGGCTTCCAGACGAAAAGCGCAGACCCGGGGCAAGAAGAGGCATTGCCCGCTGGACCGCCGACCGCGCCATCGACACTATTCGCGACCGCTTTGGACGTGACGCGGTGGGCTATGCCGCCACAGCGCTGGACGGTCCGCGCTCGGTCCCAGACGGGTTCCGCGAACTGGCCGAGAAGGAATTGTAAAGCGCCGCGGCCTACCCGGCGCGGCGAATTGCCTCTCGCTTCGGAAGCTTCCAGTTCGGTCTCGGGAAATGACAGGTGTAGCCGTTGGGATAGCGCTCGAGATAATCCTGGTGCTCGGGCTCGGCTTCCCAGAAATCGCTGACCGGCGTCATCTCGGTCACGACTTTGCCCGGCCAGAGGCCAGAGGCGTCCACGTCGGCTATGGTGTCTTCCGCGACACGCTTCTGCTCATCATTTGCGTAGAAGATCGCCGAGCGATAGCTCGCGCCGACATCGTTGCCCTGGCGGTCGCGCGTCGTCGGATCATGGATCTGGAAGAAGAATTCCAGCAGATCGCGATAGCTGATCGTGTCTGGATCGAACACGATCTCGATCGCCTCGGCGTGGCTGCCATGATTGCGATAAGTGGCGTTGGGCACGTCGCCGCCAGTGTAGCCGACGCGGGTGGAAATCACGCCGGGTGAGCTGCGAATCAGATCCTGCATGCCCCAGAAGCAGCCGCCGGCAAGCACTGCGCGCTCAGTTGTCATGGTCTCTGACCTCCTGAATTGGGTTCATCGCCAATATAGGCATTATTGGCGTCTTTTTTCAGTCGCAGGCCATTTGACACAAACGCGTCGCTCGATGGAGATTATCCTGACGCAAGCGCAGCGCGCGCTCCATGTCAGTCGAGACGATCATTGGGCAAATATCGAGACCATCGCGAGCCCCGCCGGCATCGCCATGAGGATGACTCCGTTTCCTTTTCCGAACGGGCTTCCGAGCCAAGCTACTTCCAGCGGCCCGCAACCGTGACCGCAGATACTGTCGACGCGGAGACAGTGTGGTTCAATGCCAGCAAGGGTTTTGGCTTCGTCAAACTGTCGGACGGCAGGGAGGCCTATCTGCACATCCGGGTGTTGGAGGCAGCCGGAAGCCACGGTATTTCCGAAGGGACACGTCTCAAGGTCGCGGTCGAAGAAGGCTCAAGAGGTCATCAGGTCGTGCAAGTGCTGGAGATCATCGATCAGATCGCGAAAACGTCGGCAGACACGCGCCGCGCTGGAGAGCCCCTCGCCGGAACGGGTGTGCAGCTGGAGAGCGAGGGCACGGTCAAGTGGTACAATTCCGAGAAGGGCTTCGGCTTCATTGCACCCGATAACGGTGAGAAGGACGCCTTCGTTCATGCCACCGCGCTGGCCCGTTCAGGGCTCAACGTGCTAGTGGAGGGACAGAAGGTGTTTATCGAATGCGGGCAGGGCAAGAAGGGCCTGGAAGTCCGGAGCATTCGACTCGCCTAGACGCCAATACGTTGGCCATGGCCCGAATTGCGTCGCACAAGAAAAAGCCCACTGCCGGGAGGAGGTGGCAGCGGGCTCGATTTGAAACGCAGCGCGGGAGGAGGTGCACCGCATTCAGCGCCGGCATCGCATCTGGGAGGAGTAGATGGCCGACAACAGGATCGTATCAAGAGCCGTAGATATTGCAATGCACAAAATGCATATCGCACGTGCGAAAGCGCATCCCGAGGCGTTGGCTCGACCGTGCTCAGTCGCTTCCTTGTCGAACCTTTTCTTCATTCAGCGAGCCCGCCGGAAGAGGCTTCAGCAGCTTGGACTCCGGCTTGGTAAGATTGATCCATGCCGACCAATCCAATGGTCGCAGTACGACAACCTGGCGATTGTGGTAGGGCGCAATGTCGGGCCCAGGCGAGGTGGTAAGCATTGTAAATGACGCGGGGTGGTTGCCCTGACCCTCACGCCAGATTCCCGCGATGGCGAGAAATGGCTGGCTGTTCAGCGTGAAGCGATGCTTGGCCTTCGGATATTTTGTGCCGGTGAACTCAGTTATGTGGACATGCAACATTTTTTTACGCCGACGGTTGTGGCGAGGTTCGCCGTGCGAAGCCATCCAAAACGAGCGTAGCACGGCGAACCTTGCCTTTCGGTCTGCTGGCT
>JAESGN010000511.1_pt1 | contig 31172 bp, 31 predicted proteins | sample 9269731 | NCBI WGS metagenome assembly JAESGN01 (sample SAMN15720683, study PRJNA650826) | algae metagenome | isolation source: Mojavia pulchra JT2-VF2 and co-occurring heterotrophs from desert soil | place: USA: Cadiz Valley, Joshua Tree National Park, CA | collected 1998-06-08
CCTGTGCTGGCGAGACAGCGGGACCCCGGCGCAAGGCCGGGGTGACGAAGGAAGAATGTGAGTCCTCAATCTAGGGGTGGGTGGGAGCCTGGCGATACGGATGAATCGGGCTCGGTACTGGCCGTATCGCGGTCATCGACTCACCCCCCGGCCCCTCCCTGGAAGGGAGGAGAGAGGTAATCTCACCGCTCACCCAGCCGCGGCAGCAGCTCGACGAAGTTGCAGGGCTTGTGGCGGATGTCGAGCTGGGTCGCCAGGATGCCGTCCCAGGCGTCGGTGACCGCGCCGGTCGAGCCGGGCAGGGCGAAGATGTACGTGCCGCGCGCCACGCCGGCAGTGGCGCGGGACTGGATCGTGGACGTGCCGATCGACTGGTAGCTGAGCCAGCGGAACAGCTCGCCGAAGCCTGGGATCTCCTTGTCCTGGACACGCGCCAACGCCTCGGGCGTCACGTCGCGGCCGGTCACGCCGGTGCCGCCGGTGGTGAGCACCACCTCGACCCGCGGATCGTCGATCCAGCCATGGAGCCGGGCGACGATCCCGTCCGCATCGTCGCGCACCATCGCCCGGTCCGCCAGCACATGCCCGGCTGACGTCAGCCGCTCGACCAGCCGGTCGCCCGAGCGATCGTCCGCCAGGGTCCGCGTGTCGGAGACCGTCAGCACCGCGATCCGCACCGGGCGGAACGCGATGGCCTTATCGATTGGCATTGCCGTCCTGGTGGAAGGCAAGCTTGCGCACGCCGAGCTTCACGGCCGCCGGGCCCTGCATGCCGGGGAATTTCGGCCACAGGCCCTGGGCCAGCGCCTCGCGGCTGCTCGATTTCCGGCCTTCCTGATTCTCGTACATCCAATAGTTGCGCAGCACCGTCATCACATAGCCGCGCGTCTCCCAGTAAGGGATGCTCTCGATGTAGAGCAGCGGATCGCCGCCGTCCTTGATCATCGCGTTCCAGTTGGCGACCGGGGTGGGGCCGGCATTGTAGGAAGCGATCACCTTGGGCAGCAGCCCGCCGGTGAAGGGCTGGTCGCGCAGCTGCTCGAGATAGGACTGGCCGATCTCCATGTTGACCGACGGCTTGGTCAGGTCGCTCGCGGCATAGTTCACGCCGTTGCGCCGGCCGATGTCGATCGCCGCGCCGGTCTTCACCTGCATCAGCCCCATCGCCCCGGCCGCGCTGCGGATCTCCGAGTTGAAGCGCGATTCCTGCAGCGTGTGGGCGAACACCAGCGCCTTGTCGACGCGCCAGCCGCCCGCCGGCGTCCAGTTCGGCGCCGGATAGCGCGCCGCGGTGAGCGGCTGGGTGCCCTGCGGGCAATTATGGGTGAGCCAGAGCTGGGTGGCGGGCAGGCTCAGCCGGCCGGCCAGGCGCGTGAGGGCGATATGCTCGGCAGGGCTGCCGATCTTGGCCTGGTAGCGCAGCACTTCGTCGGCCAGCCCGTCCTCGTCGATCTCGACCAGCGCGGCGGCGACGCGGACGTTCGGGCGGCGCTCCAGCGCGCGCCAGTCCTCGGCGACGAACCTCTCGCCCTTGCCCGGCTTGTCCTCGATGCCGAGCGCCGATTTGGCGAGCAGGCCGTAAAAGGTCTCGCCATATTGGGTGGCAGCGCGCAGCTTCACCGCGACTTTCTCGGGGCGGCCGCATGCCATTTCGGCGCGCGAGCCCCAATAGAGGCCGGCGGAGCGCAGCTCGGTATCGGCGGCGCGGGTGGCGACGCGTTCGAAGGCGGCGGTGGCGCCCGCGCAATCCTGCTCGCGCCAGGCGGCGAGCCCGGCGACCCAATCGGCCTGGGGCGCCCAGTCGCCCGCGCCGTCCTGCGCCTTGGCGGCGACGCGGCGGGCATTGTCGTCGTCGCCGGCGACATAATAGATCCAGGCGACCTTCTGCTGCCACTCGGTCCTGGCCTCGGGCGTCAGATCGGCCTCGAACTTCGCCACCACGCCTTCGGCCTCGACGCCCTGATCGGCCTTCACATAGGGCTGGATGGCGAGCGCGATCTCGGTGGCGGCGGTGTCGCTCTTGATCGAGCGGGCGCGCTGACGGACCGGCGCGCCGTCATACCAGATCAGCCGCGCCGCCGCCGGGATGGCAGGGGTGGTCATCGCGCCGCGCGTCCTGGCCATGCGGCTGAGCTGGTCGGCCTGGGGCAGCTCGGGCGCGTCGCCGATCAACTGGAGCAGCGGGGCCAGTTCGACCTTGGGGGAGTTCTTCGCGGTGTAGAGCTCGGCGCGCGCGATCGCATGGAGCGGGCCCGGCTTCATCGAATCGAGCTGGAGCTGCGCGTCCTGCCAGCGCTGGGCGCGGATGGCGGCGAACACCTTGCGATATCCGGCCTTCTGGTCCGCATCGAGCTGATCGGGAATGCCGTCGCCCTCACGCGGGGCCGGGGCGGCGACGCCGTCTTCGGTGGCGGTGGCGGAACCGTCCGCGCCAGCCGGAAGATCGGCGGCATGGGCGAGCGCCGGTGTCGCGAGCAGGGCGGCGGCAATCAGGATACGCATGGTCACAGGCTCCCCCGGGTCAACAGCAACAGGTGCTTCCAGGCTTCGCTTTTGGCGGCGGGGCGCTCCAGCAGGAAGCGCGGGTGCAGGCTCGCCACTGCCTGCGTTTTTCCGCCGAAATGGTTAACATCGACTAAACCATTGGCCGGTGCGTCGTCGTTCGCCTCGGCCACGACACGGCTCGCCGCCTGGCCCAGGATCAGCAGCCGGGCGGGCTGGAGCAGCTTCAGGTGGTGCTTGGCGATCTCGATCAGCCGGCCTTCCTGGTCCGGCGGGATCCGGCCGGCCAGCGGGCGGGCGACGGCGAGCGACAGGAAATAGACCGAATCGCGGGCGATTCCGGCGGCGGTGAGCATGCGCGAGAACAGCCTTCCGGCCGCGCCATCGGCCAGGAGCGCATCCTGATCGTCGCTTTCGGGCATGTCGGTGAGCACCACGAGCGCCGCGTCGGCGGGGCCGCCGGGGCCGATCCGCGGAGTCAGCCAGGCGGCCTCGGGAACCGTCTCGCCGGTGCGCCAGGCCGTGAAGGCGGCAAGCGTATCGGGCAGGCTTTCGGGCTGGGGCGACGTTACGGCAGCCTGCGCCGGCTGCACCGGCGCGGGCCGCGCGAGCCAGTCGCGAGCCTCGTCCTCCTGAAGGGTTTCGACCCCCGCGTCGCGCCACCATTCGAGCGCGCTCGCCAGGGTACGCCCCCAATCCGCTGTGTACTCGCCTCCCACGCTGCCTAAGAGTCATGCCTTGACGGGCGGGTCAATCTGCCTTCATCGACCAAGGGACAGGACGTTGCCAGCATGCGACGACAAGCGAAGCGGCGCGTGCCAGGCCAAGATTGTGAAGGATGGGATGATGAGCGAACGGGAGTCGATGCCCTATGACGTCGTGATCGTCGGCGCGGGGCCCGCGGGCCTTTCGGCGGCGATCCGGCTGAAGCAGCTGGCCGGGGAAGCGGGCAGCGAGCTTTCGGTCTGCATCCTCGAAAAGGGTTCGGAGGTGGGCGCCCATATCCTCTCCGGCGCGGTGATCGACCCCAGGGCGCTCGACGAGCTGCTGCCGACCTGGCGCGACGATGGCTGCCCGCTGGCGCGGACGCCGGTGACCGAGAATCACCATTGGGTGCTCAGCGAGAAGGGCAAGTCGGGCTTTCCCGAGTTCATCACCCCGCCGTTCCTGCACAACAAGGGCACCTATACCGGCTCGCTCGGCAATCTCTGCCGCTGGCTGGCCGACAAGGCGCAGGAAATGGGCGTCGAGATCTTCCCGGGTTTCGCCGCGGCCGAGATCCTCTATCACGACAATGGCAGCGTGAAGGGCGTCGCCACCGGCGACATGGGCGTGGCCCGTGACGGCGAGCACAAGCTGGACTATCAGCCCGGCCTCGAGCTGCACGCCAAATACACCTTCTTCGCCGAGGGTTGCCGCGGGCACCTGACCAAGCAGCTGATCCGCAACTTCGCGCTCGACGCGGACAGCCAGCCGCAGATCTACGGCATCGGCATCAAGGAACTGTGGGACATCGATCCCGCCAATCACGTGCCGGGCCGGGTGATCCACACCCAGGGCTGGCCGCTCACCGACGGCGCCAATGGCGGCGGCTTCCTCTATCACCAGGCGGACGGGCAGGTCGCGCTCGGCTTCGTCACCTGGCTCAACTACAAGAACCCCTATCTGTCTCCGTTCCAGGAGATGCAGCGCTGGAAGACCCATCCGGAGATCGCGGCGATCCTGAAGGGCGGCAAGCGCGTCTCCTATGGCGCGCGCGCCATCTCGGACGGCGGCTTCCAGTCGGTGCCGAAGCTGGTCGCGCCCGGCGCCGCGCTGATCGGCGACGCGGCGGGCTTCCTCAACGTGCCGCGCATCAAGGGCACGCACACGTCGATGAAGAGCGGCATGATGGCGGCGGAGGCGGCTTTTGCCGCGGTCGGCGCCGGCCGCGAGGCGGACGAGCTAGCCGCCTATCCCGAGGCCTATGCGCGGAGCTGGGTCTACAAGGAGCTGCGCGGCGTCCGCAACGTGGCGCCGCTGGTCAAGAAGTTCGGCGACACCTGGGGCACGCTGCTTGCCGGCGCGGCGATGTGGATGGAGCTGCTCGGCCTGCGCTGGCCCTTCACCATGAAGCACAAGCCCGACAATGAGGGGATGTGGCACGCTTCGGTGGCGCCGAAGATCGACTATCCCAAGCCCGACAACGTGCTCACCTTCGATCGCCTCACGTCGGTGTTCCTCTCGAACACCAATCATGAGGAGGACCAGCCGGTCCATCTGACGCTGAAGGATCCGGAAATCCCGATCGGCTACAATCTTCCGGTGTACGCCGAGCCGGCGCAGCGCTACTGTCCCGCGGGTGTCTACGAAGTTGTCGGCGAGGGCGACGATCTGCGCTTCCAGATCAACGCGCAGAATTGCGTCCACTGCAAGACGTGCGACATCAAGGATCCCACCCAGAACATCAACTGGGTGGTTCCCGAAGGCGGGGGCGGCCCCAATTATCCGAACATGTAGCCTGGCGCTCGCGCTGCTGGCGGCGCTGCCCGCCGCGGCGCAGCGGGCCGTGCCGCAGGCCGATCTGCGCGACTATGCCCGGGCGCGCGCCGCCGATGCGGCGGGGGAGCCCGTGCTCGCCGCCGCCGGCTATGCCCGCGCGCTTGCCGCCGTGCCCGGCGATCCGGTGCTGGCGATGCGCGCCTATCGCCAGGGGCTGGCGGCCGGCGACTTCGCCCTGGCCACCCACGCCGCCGCCGTGCTGGCCAAGGCGGGCACCGCCCCGCCGGACGCCGACCTGCTCGCCTTCGCCGTCGCGCTGCACGGCAAGGACCGGCTCGGCGCCGAAAGGGCGCTGGAGCGGCTGTCGCGTGCGCAGCTCGACTTCATGGTGCCCGTGCTCGGCGCCTGGCTCGCGCTCGATCGCGGCCAGGATCCGCTGCCGCTGCTCGACACCGCGCGCGGCAATGCGCTCGCCTCCCGCTTCGCCGATCGCAATCGCGCGCTGCTGCTGATCGCGTCGGGCAAGACCGATCAGGGCCTGTTCGCGCTCGCCGCCGCGCGCGGAGCCGAGGACGCGTCCGACCGGCGCATCGATGCCGGCATCGCGCTGCTCCGCGCCGGCAGGGGCGACAAGGCGGATTTCACCCTGGGCGACCTTGCCGGCGCCTCCCGGGCGTGGCGCCAGCGCGAGGCGAAGGCCGGCCGGCCCGATGCCGCCTTCGGCGCCGCGCATGTATTCCTCAGCCTTGCCGGCGACCTGGGCAGCGAGGATATCGCCCCGCTCTCGATCGTGCTCGCCCGCGCGGCGCTGCTACTCGATCCGCAGGAGGAGCGGGCGCGGCTGCGGCTCGCCGATGCCCTGTCGCGCAGCGACGCGACCGACCTGGCGCTGGCGACGCTGGCCGCGATCCGCCCCGACGGCCCGTTCGCGCGCGGCGCCGCCGCCGGCCGGGTCGCCGCGCTCCGCCGCGCCGGCCGCCTGCCCGAGGCGCTCGCGGACGCCCGGGCGCTGGCCGCGCCGGAAGGGGCGACCGCGCAGGAGCTTCGCGACTATGGCGAGCTGCTGGTCCAGGTCGAGCGCTATGGCGAGGCGGCCGACGTCTTCGCCCGGGCGCTGGCCAGGGCAGGCGGCGACGGCGGCTGGGAGCTCCATTATCTGCGCGGCGCCGCGCTCGACCGTGCCGGCCGCTGGGACGCGGCGCTGCCCGAGCTCCAGCGCGCCGTCCAGCTCGCGCCCGACGAGCCCCAGGCGCTGACCTGGCTGGCCAGTGCCCAGGTCGAGCGCGGCACCGACCTGCCCGCGGCCCAGGCGCTGCTCGAGCGCGCCAGCAAGCTCAAGCCCGACGATCCCGAGATCACCGACGCGCTCGGCCGCGCCTATTATGCCGATGGCCAGCTGGCCAAGGCGGTGCCGCTGCTCGAGGCGGCCGTCCGCGCCGATCCGGGCGGCGCCCGCGCCAACGAGCATCTTGGGGACGCCTATTGGCGGCTCGGCCGCCGGGTGGAGGCCCGCTATGCCTGGCGCGCCGCCGAAGTCACTGCCGACCCGGACGATCTCGCCCGGCTCAAGGCCAAGCTCGCCGACGGCCTGGCGCAATGATCGTCGAGACGGCGCGGGCCAAGCTCAACCTGGCGCTGCACGTCCGCGCGCGGCGGCCCGATGGCTATCACGAACTGGAGACGCTGTTCGCCTTTGTCGAGCATGGCGACGTGCTGAGCATAGCGCGCGCCGAAGCGGACAGCTTCACGCTCACCGGCCCCTTCGCCGCGGCGCTGGACGGGGAGGGCGACAATCTCGTCTCGCGAGCGGCGGCGGAATTCGCCCGCGAATTCGGCCATGGCGCGCACGCGATCACCCTCGACAAGCGCCTGCCCGTCGCCTCGGGCATCGGCGGCGGCTCGGCCGATGCGGCGGCGACGCTGCGGGCGCTCGGGCGGCTGCACGGCGTATCGGTGGAGGCGATGTTTCCCATCGCCGCCGGGCTCGGCTCGGACGTTCCCGCCTGCCTGCTCAGCCGCACCGCGATCGGGCGGGGCAGGGGCGAGCGGCTGGAGCCGGTTCCCGGCCTGCCGGGCACCCCGGTGCTGCTGGTCAATCCGGGCGTCGCCGTCTCCACCGCCGAGGTGTTTCGCCGCTGGGACGGCTTGGACCATGGGCCGCTTCCGGCCGATCCGCGTAAGGGCCGCAACGACCTCGAGCCGCCGGCCCGCGCCATCGCGCCGGTGATCGACACGGTGCTGGACATGCTCGCCGCGCAACCGGGGGCGGGGCTGGTGCGGATGTCCGGCTCAGGCGCGACCTGCTTCGCGCTGTTCGAAAGCGAGGCGCGCCGCGACGCGGCGGCGGCGGCGCTGTCCGGCCGGGGCTGGTGGCTGCTGCCCACGCGATTGACTTGATTCCCCGGGTTTGTTCGGCGCCTGCTCGCCCGGACAAGTCCCTTTCCTCCATCCTCCCCTTCCTCCGTCATCCCCGCGCGCGATTGCGTCGATTGTCCCATATTATCCTGGATCCCCGCCTGCGCGGGGATGACGGAAATGGTTTCAGATGACGGGATGGTTTCAAGGGCGTGGTTCCCGGCCCGGGCGCCGCGCGCGGCGCCATTAACCACGCTCGCAAACCCGGCCTTTCCCCTTTCCGGCCTATGCCATCCTCAGCGGATCGACTGCCGGGAGCAGAACGTCTGTCGGTGGCGCGGGCGAAAGCCCGCCCCATCCGGCGCACCCGGCCCTTGACAGCGCCGCCCCATTCGGGCCGATCCGCGCCATGATCCATCTCACCCGCAACGGCCATGTCGCCACCATCGCGCTCGCCAGGCCCGAGGCGAAGAACGCGCTCCCCACCGCCGCCTGGCAGGCGCTCGCCGCCGCCGCGCGTGACGTGGGCAATGCCCGCGCCGTGATCCTCAGGTCCGACGTGCCCGGCATCTTCTCCGCCGGGGCCGATGTCCGCGAGTTCGAGCAGCTCCAGGCCGATCCGGCGCTCCGCACCCGCTTCCGCGAAGCCATGCGCGAGGGGATCGAGGCGATTGCCGCGCTGCCCATGCCGGTGATCGCCGCGATCGACGGCGGCTGTTTCGGCGCGGCGGTGGCGCTGATCCTTGCGGCCGACATCCGCATCGCCGGCGCCCAGGCCGAGTTCGCGATCACGCCCGCGCGGCTCGGCCTCGGCTATCCGCGCGAGGACGTTGCCCGGCTGGAGGCGCAGGTGGGGCGGGGCATGGCCGCGCTGCTGCTCTTCACCGGCGACAAGCTCCGTCCCGACGAGGTGCACAAGATCGGCCTGGTCGAACTGAAGACCCGCAAGGCATTCGACACCGCCACCGCCATGGCGAGCGCGATCGCCGGCAACGCGCCGGCGGCGATCCGCCTGCTCAAGCGCACCCTGGGCGGGGAGCGGACCGACAAGGGCTTCGAGGACGCGTTCGGCGGCGCCGAGTTCGCCGAGGGCCTTGCCGCCTTCCGCGCCCGCCGGAGCCCGGCCTGGTGAGCGCCGCGGAGATCCTCGAGGGTGCCGCGCGCGACGTCCTCCTCCTGTGCGACCATGCCTCCAACGCCGTGCCGGCCGACATCGATCTCGGCATCGATCCCGCGCTGCTCGACAAGCATATCGCCATCGATATCGGCGCCGCCGCCGTCACCCGCGCGCTGGCGGCGCGGCTCGGCTGCCCGGCGATCCTCGCCACCGTCTCGCGGCTGGTGATCGATCTCCATCGCGAGCCCGATCATGTCGGCCTGATCCCGCACCGGAGCGACGGCCATCCGGTCCCCGGCAACGAGACGGTCGACAAGGCCGCACGCATCGCCCGCTTCCATGCGCCCTATCACCGCATCCTGCGCGATCGCATCCGCACCCAGCGGCCCAGGCTGATCCTCTCGATCCACAGCTTCACGCCCTGTCTGGAGCATGGCGGCACCGATCGCCCCTGGCAGGTCGGCGTGCTCTACAACCGGGATGTCCGCGCCGCGCGTCCGACGGTGGCGTTCCTCGAGGGGCGGGGCTTCGTCACCGGCGACAACGAGCCTTATTCGGGCCGGCTGCTGAACGCGACGCTCAACCGCCATGCCGAGGGGCAGGGCATCCCCTCGGCCGCGATCGAGATCCGCAACGACCTGATCCGCGAGGATGCCGGAGTGGAGGAATGGGCGGGCGTGCTGGCGGATCTGGCGGGGCATCTGCTCGCATAACCGTCATTTCCCCGCCCCAGGCCGTCGTCCCGGCCCAAGCCGGGATCCCGGGCGGTTCTTTCCCCGCCTTCGCCTGAGATCCCGACTTGCGCCGGGAGCGTGCCGGTGCGGGAGCTCGGGCGATGGCGCGGAGAAGAAGAAGTCGGTTCGCGCAGAGGCGCAGAGAGCGCGGAGGAACCGCGCGCGCGGTGAGTTCAGGTTGAGTATTCCTATTCTCCGACGGCATCCCCGCTATCCCTTCCTCGTCATCCCCGTGCAGGCGGGGATCCAGGGCCAGGAGCAAGGACCGTGAGGCGCGGTTTGCCGTTTCCGGCGACCCTGGGTGCGATTGCATCGATTGGCCCATATTACCCTGGATCCCCGCCTGCGCGGGGATGACGGAATGTGCTGATTGGGTGGCGACCCTCAAGCGCCGCGTCGGCGGCGGGAATCCTGGAAGCTCTGCGATGAAGGGCGTCGCTTGCGCAGTACCGAACCCCTCCGCGCTCTCTGCGCCTCTGCGCGAGCCAGCTTCTTCTCCGCGCCTCCGCGTGAAAAGCAAAGCGCCGCGGACGAGCGGAATCCCCCTCCCTTCCAGGGCGGAGGAGCAACGGCGCTTCGCCAGCCGCGATAATTTCTTTGCGCAATAGTCTTGCGCAAAACCTCCTTCTCGCGACATAGGCTTGCGCATCATGACCCAGCGATTCGACAAGTCCAAGCTCCCCAGCCGCTATGTCTCGGTCGGCGTCGAGAGCGCGCCGCACCGCAGCTATTATTACGCCATGGGCCTCACCGAGGAGGAGATCGCCCGGCCGTTCGTCGGCATCGCCTCGGCCGGCAATGACAGCGCGCCGTGCAACACCACGCTCGACCAGCAGGCGGACTGGTGCCGCCAGGGCGTCAACGAGGCTGGCGGCATGCCGCGCCGCTTCAACACGATCACCGTGACCGACGGGATCGCCATGGGGCATCAGGGGATGAAGTCCTCGCTGGTCAGCCGCGAAGTCATCGCCGACTCGGTCGAGCTCTCGGTCCGCGGCCATTGCTATGACGCGCTCGTCACCTTCGCCGGCTGCGACAAGTCGCTCCCCGGCATGATGATGGCGATGCTGCGCCTCAACGTGCCGTCGATCTTCGTCTATGGCGGCTCGATCCTGCCGGGCCGCTACCAGGAGCGCGACCTCACCGTCATCGACGTGTTCGAAGTCGTCGGCCGCTATGCCGCCGGCAAATGCCCGCTCTCGGAAGTCACTGCGATCGAGAAGGCGGCGTGCCCGGGGCATGGCGCGTGCGGCGGCCAATATACCGCCAACACCATGGCCTGCGTCGCCGAGGCGATCGGCCTGTCGCTGCCGAACAGCAACATGGCCCCGGCACCCTATAAGTCGCGCGAGGAGATCGCGATCGCGGCGGGCCGCCAGGTGATGGAGCTGATCGCCCGCAATATCCGCCCGCGCGACATCTGCACCCGCGCGGCATTCGAGAACGCCGCCCGCATTGTCGCGGCGACCGGCGGCTCGACCAACGGCGCGCTCCATCTGCCGGCGATGGCCAATGAGGCGGGCATCGCGTTCGACCTGTTCGACGTCGCCGAGATCTTCAAGACCACGCCCTATATCGCCGATCTGAAGCCCGGCGGCCGCTATGTCGCGCGTGACATGCATGAGGCCGGCGGCATCTACATGCTGATGAAGACGCTGGCGGCGGAGGGTTTCCTCCATCTCGACTGCCTGACGGTGACGGGGAAGACGCTGGGCGAGAATATCGAGCAGGTGACCTGGAACCCTGACCAGAAGGTCATCTACGACGCCAGGACGCCGATCACGCCCACCGGCGGCGTGGTCGGGCTGCGCGGCTCGCTGGCGCCCGAGGGCGCGATCGTCAAGGTCGCGGGGATGAAGCGCCTCCAGTTCACCGGGACGGCCAAGGTGTTCGAGCGCGAGGAGGATGCCTTTGCCGCGGTCGAGGCGAATGCGATCGAGGAGGGCACGGTCGTCGTCATCCGCTATGAAGGGCCCAAGGGCGGGCCCGGCATGCGCGAGATGCTGTCGACCACCGCGGCGCTCTATGGCCAGGGGCTGGGCGAGAAGGTGGCGCTGATCACCGATGGGCGTTTCTCGGGCGGCACGCGCGGCTTCTGCATCGGCCATGTCGGGCCCGAGGCGGCCGATGGCGGCCCGATCGCGCTGGTCGAGGATGGCGACGAGATCAGCATCGATGCCGAGGCCGGCACCGTCGACCTCAACGTGCCCGAGGCGGTGCTCGCCGAACGCCGCGCGAAGTGGGAACCGCGCGCGAACGATTATCAGTCCGGCGCGCTGTGGCGCTTTTCCCGGAATGTCGGCCCGGCCTATAAGGGAGCGGTAACGCACCCGGGAGCCAGCGCCGAAACCCATGTCTTCGCGGATATCTAGACCAAATCTCCCTCTCCCCGCGCGTGGGGAGAGGGTCGGGGAGAGGGGCGGCGCGCGGCACGCACTTACGCTGGCTGCTCTCGCCCTCCTCACCGCCTGCAACACCCAGGTCCGCGACAAAGCGGCGGAGGCGCGCAACGAAGTCCAGGCGGAGAAGCGGGAAAAGGCCGAGGGGCGCATCGAATGCGCGCCGCCGGGTGCCGAGCGCTTCGCCTATGCCTGCACGATCGACCGGGTCCAGTCGCAGGACGGGCTGTTCCTCACCTTGCGCCATCCCGATGGCGGTTTCCGCCGGTTGCTCGTCACCACCGATGGGCGCGGGGTGGTCGCCGCCGATGGTGCGGAGAAGGCAGTGGTGACGCCGCTTGCCGCGAATCTGATCGAGGTCGCGATCGGCGGGGCGCGCTATCGCCTGCCCGCGACGGTGCGCGGGGCCGGGCCGGGCAAATGATTCCGCCCGGCGCACCGATCGTCACCGCCGCCCGGATGCGCGCCGCCGAGGAGGCGCTGTTCCGGCGCGAGCCCCAGCTGGACGTGATGGAGCGTGCCGGCGCCGCCGTGGCGCGCGCGGTGGCGCGCTTCGCCCGGGGCAGTCCGATCCTTGTCCTGGCCGGGCCGGGCAACAATGGCGGCGATGCCTATGTCGCCGCGCGGCTGCTGAAGGCAGCCGGCCATGACGTCGCGGTCGCGGCCGGCGGCGAGCCCGGCACCGCGGCCGCACGGGCGATGCTGGAGCGCTGGGGCGGGGAAGTGGGCTCGCTCTACCAGGCCCGGCCGCGCCCCGTGCTGGTCGACGGGCTGTTTGGCACCGGCCTCACCCGGCCGCTCGAGCGCGGGATCGCGCCGGTGCTCGCCGAGCTGGTCGCCGCCGCCCGGTTCGCGCTCGCGATCGACCTGCCCTCGGGCCTGGCGACCGACAGCGGTGCCGATCTGGGCGCGCCGCGCGGGATCGCCGCGACGCTGGCGCTGGGCGCGCTCAAGCCCGCGCACGTCCTTGGTGCCGGGCTGGAGCGCTGCGGCCAGGTCCTGCTCGCCGATATCGGCATCCCGGTGGCGAGCGACTGGCGCAGCGTCGCCCGGCCGAGGCTTGCCGCGCCGGGGCCGCGTGCCCATAAGTATAATCGCGGGCTGGTCGTGGTGGTGGAAGGCGGCATGCCCGGTGCCGCCCGGCTCGCCGCCCATGCCGCCATGGCGAGCGGCGCCGGCTACACGATCCTCGCCTGCCGCGATGAGGGTGGGGGCGGGCGCGGCGGCGGGGGCGGCGGTCCCGACGCCCTGGTGCGCCACCGGATCGCGAATGGCGACGATCTGGCCGATTTCCTCACCGAGAAACGTATCGGGGGAATCCTGATCGGCCCCGGCTTGGGCCGCGATCGCCGCGCCGAGGGACTGCTCAAGGCCGCGCTGAGTGCCGAACTTCCCCTGATCCTCGATGGTGACGCACTGACCTTGCTGGGAAAATCCGCCACCGCCTGGCTGCAGCGCCGCACCGCGGCGACCTGGCTCACGCCCCATGAAGGCGAGTTCGGCCGCATGTTCGAAGGCGATGGCGACAAGATCTCCCAAACCCTTGCCGCAGCATCGGAATCCAGGGCGACCGTGATCCACAAGGGGGCCGATACGGTGATCGCCGGTCCCCGGGGCGAAGTGCGGGTGCTGGCCCGGGCATCGTCCTGGCTCTCGACCGCCGGCACTGGCGACATACTCGCCGGCACGCTTGCCGCCCAGGTTGCGGCTGGCAATAAAAACGCCGCTGAAACAGCGGTTTGGCTCCATGCCCGCGCGGCCGCTCTTGCAGGGCCGGCCTTCATCGCCGATGCGCTGCCGATGCATCTTCCCCAAGCGATCGCCGAATGTCTCTGAGCGAAGTCCTGAAAGTCGCGGCGCGCGGCGACGGCGTCACCGCCGATGGCCGCCATGTGCCCTTGGCCGCGCCCGGCGACCGGATCGGCGCCGATGGCAGCATCGTTCCCGGCCCGCACCACCGCGAGCCACCCTGCCGCCATTTCCCGACGTGCGGCGGCTGCCAGCTCCAGCATCTCGACGATGCGGCGTGGAGCGGCTTCATCGTCGACCGGATCGCCGGCGCGCTCGCGCAACACAAGCTCGAGACCGAGATCCGCACGCCCCAGCTGTCGCCGCCGCGCACCCGCCGTCGCGCCACGCTCCATGCCGAGCGCCGTGGCCGCCAGGTCCATCTCGGCTTCACCGCGCAGGGCAGCCACAATCTGATCGATCTGCAGGAATGCCATGTCCTCGCCCCGGAGCTGTTCGCGCTGCTCGCGCCGCTGCGGGGCCTGCTCGCCGCGCTGCTGCCGGGTTCGCGGCGGATCAACGTCCACCTCGCCAGGGCCGACCAGGGCGTGGACGTGCTGCTCGACGGGCTGGAGGCGGAGGGGCTGGCTGCGGCCGAGGCGATCACCGCCTTTGCCCATCGCCACCAGCTGGCGCGCTTCGCGATGGACGAGGGGCTGGGCCCCACCGCGCGCTGGGAGCCGGACCCGGTCACGGTCACGCTGGGCGGCGTCGCCGTGCCGTTCCCGCCGGCCAATTTCCTCCAGGCAACGGCCGAGGGCGAAGCGGCGCTGGTCACCGCGGTCCGCGAGATTGCCGGCAATGCCGGCACCGTCGCCGATCTGTTCGCCGGACTCGGCACCTTCACCTTCGCCTTCCCCACGGCCAAGGTCTATGCGGCCGAGGCGGCGCGCGACTCGATCCTGTCGCTCAAGGCCGCGGCGGCGCAGGCCCGCCGGCTGGTCTTCGCCGATCATCGCGACTTGTTCCGCCGCCCGGTGACCGGCACCGATCTCGACAAGTTCGATGCCGTGGTCCTCGATCCGCCCCGTGCCGGCGCGCGCGAGCAGGTGGGCGAACTCGCCAGGGCCAGGGCGCCGCACATCGCCTATGTCTCCTGTAATCCCAGCACCTTCGCACGGGATGCGGAGATATTGTGCGAGGGTGGTTATACGCTCGACTGGATCCAGCCCGTCGGCCAGTTCCGCTGGTCGACCCATGTCGAGCTCGCGGCGCGTTTCAGCCGCTAGGGCCCGCGCACCTGCAGGGTCTCGGGGCGCGGGATCTCAGGGATAGTCCGCCCGCAGGAAGAACAGCCCGTCGGACGGCGCGTTGAGGCCCAGTGCCGCGCGGTCGCGGGCTTCCAGCGCCGCGGTCATGTCGTCGGGGCTCCATCGCCCCTGGCCGACCAGCACCAGGCATCCCACCATCGAGCGCACCTGGTGATGGAGGAAGGAGCGCGCCGAGGCGAACACGCTGATCCGCTCCCCGTCCTGCACCACGTCGAGCCGGTCGAGCGTGCGCAAGGGGCTGTCCGCCTGGCAATGGGCCGAGCGAAAGGTGGTGAAGTCGTGCCGCCCCAGCAGCCGGGCCGCACCCTCGGCCATCCGCCCTGCGTCGAGCGGCGGAATCACGCGCCAGGCGAGGCCCTTCTCCCAGGTGAGCGGCGCGCGCCTTGTTGAGATTCTATATTCATAATGACGTGCAACACACGAGAAACGCGCGTGCCAATCGTCCGCAACCTCGACGCAATCGAGAATCGCCACCGGATTGGGCCGCACCCGCGCATTGAGCGCTTCCATCAATCGGAAGGCAGTGATCGGCTTTTCGATGTCGAGATGCGCGCGCATGCCGAGCGCATGGACGCCCGCGTCGGTGCGCCCGGCCGCCTGCACCGCGGCGCGCTCGCCGGTGACCGCGAAGGCGGCCTCCTCGATCGCCTGCTGCACGCTCGGACCATGGTCCTGCCGCTGCCAGCCCATGAAGGGCCGGCCGTCAAACTCCACCGTCAGCGCGAAGCGCGTCAAAGCCGGGTCCCCGGTGGAATGGGGAAGCCGCGCAGCAGCTCGGTCACCGTCATGACGCCACGCCCCGCGCGCTGCACGCTATCCGGGCGGATCGCGCCGTCGCCGCAGCCGATCGCCAGCTGCGCGTCCAGCACCAGCCCCGGCGTCGTGCGATAGTGAACGTCGCCCGGATTGTCGGAAGCGCTCTGGACATGCGCGGTCAGGATCTTGATGCGTTCGCCGGCATGTTCGAACCAGGCGCCGGGCGCCGGATTGAAGGCGCGAACCTGGCGATCGACCTGGCGCGCGCCGACGCTCCAGTCGATCCGGGCCTCGGACTTGTCGATCTTGGCGGCGTAGGTGACGCCTTCCTCCGGCTGCGGCTGGGCAGGGTAGTGATCCAGGTCGCCCAGCACCTGCACCATCAGCCGGGCGCCGAGATGCGACAGGCGGTGCGTGAGCGCGCCGCTGCTGTCGTGAGGCCCGATCGGTGACCGCTCCTCGAGCCGCACCGGGCCGGTGTCGAGCCCGGCTTCCATCTGCATGATGCCGACGCCGGTCTCCGCGTCGCCGGCCAGGATCGCCCGCTGGATCGGCGCGGCGCCGCGCCATCGCGGCAGCAGCGAGCCATGAACGTTGAGGCAGCCGTGCCGAGGCGCATCGAGCAGCGCCTGGGGCAGGATCAGGCCATAGGCCGCGACCACCGCCACGTCCGCCGCCAGCGCCGCGAAGGCCGCTATCGCATCCGGCTCCTTGCGAAAGGAGAGCGGCGTGCGCACCTCGATCCCCAGCTGCTCGGCCCGGGCATGGACCGGCGAAGGCGTCAGCGCCTTGCCTCGCCGCCCGCCGGCGCGCGGAGGCTGGCTGTAAGCCGCCACGACGTCGTGCCCGGCCTCGACCAGCGCGTCGAGCACCGGCACGGCGAATTCGGGCGTCCCCATGAATATCACTCGCATGGGCGGGTCTCTAACCGTCCAGCACCTTCCCGTCATCCCCGTGTGGGGCGCAGCGACGATGGCGGGTATCGCGGGACAATGGCATGGTTTCCTTTCTGTTCCTGCATGGCTACATTTCCACCCATGGCATCTCCCGAGATCGAAGCGCTCACCCAGGCCCTGTCGCGACTTCCCGGCCTCGGGCCGCGCTCGGCGCGGCGCGCGGTGCTGCATCTGCTCAAGAAGCGCGAGACGGCGCTCGATCCGCTGCTGTCGGCGCTGGGCGCGGTGAGCCGCAACCTTGCCACTTGCGGGGTCTGCGGCAATGTCGACACGTCGGACCCCTGCCAGATCTGCGCCGATCCGCGGCGGGATGTGCGATCGCTCTGCGTGGTCGAGGAAGTGGCGGACCTGTGGGCGCTCGATCGCGCGCGGCTCTTCCCGGGGCGCTTCCACGTGCTCGGCGGGCGCCTCTCCGCGCTGGAGGGCGTGCGGCCGGAGGATCTGCGCATCGACCGGCTGGTCGCGCGCATTGCCGCGGGCGGGATCGACGAAGTGGTGCTGGCGATGAACGCCACGCTCGAGGGGCAGACCACCGCCCACTATATCGCCGAGCGGATCGAGACCTATCCGGTGCGGGTCACCCAGCTCGCCCATGGCCTGCCGGTGGGCGGCGAGCTCGACTATCTCGACGAGGGCACGCTGGCCCAGGCGCTGCGCGCGCGGCGGCCAGTGGCCTGAGATCCGTTCACGCGAAGACGCGAAGATTTTGTTCGCGCAGAGGCGCAGAGAACGCAGAGGGGTTCAGCGCCGCGCAAGCGGCGCCCTTCATCACGGGGTTTCCACGATTCCTGCCGCTGACGCGGCGCCCAGGCTCACCGCGAGCGGAACCTCTCTGCGTTCTCTGCGCCTCTGCGCGAACCACCTTCTTCTTCTCCGCGCCTCCGCGTCTCCGCGTGAACCAATCTTGCGACACGCGCCCGGCTCGCCTAAATTATGTCGATGGCCATTCTACCCATCGTCGAAGTACCCGATCCGCGCCTGCGCCTCATCTCCGAACCCGTCGCGGAGGTGACCGGCGAGTTGCGCGACCTGATCGCGGACATGTTCGACACCATGTACGACGCGCCCGGCATCGGCCTTGCCGCCATCCAGGTGGGCGTGCCCAAGCGTGTGATCGTGATGGATCTCCAGGAAAAGGAGGACGAGGAAGGCAAGCCGATCCGCGAGCCGCGCGTCTTCATCAATCCCGAGATCCTCGATCCGGCCGAGGAGCAGTCCGTCTATACCGAGGGCTGCCTGTCGATCCCGGAGCAGTTCGCCGATGTCGAGCGCCCTGCGCGCTGCCGGGTGAAATGGCTGGACGAGAAGGGCGGCGCGCACGACGAAGTGTTCGAAGGCCTGCTCGCCACTTGCATCCAGCACGAGATGGATCACCTGCAGGGCATCGTCTTCATCGATCATCTCTCGCGCCTGAAGCGCGACATGATCCTCAAGAAGCTCAACAAGGCGCGCCGCGCCGCGGCCTGATCCGGCGCATTCCCGTGAAATCGCGAGCCGCGGGCGGAAACGTCCGCGGCTTTTGCGTGGGCGGCGGAAATTCGCGCTGTCCTACGCTTGCCGTTCGAATTATGTTCCGGTGGTGAACGGCCCCGCGCGGGGCATGTGCCCGCTGGGGCAGCCGCGCGCGATGGGGTAAGGGCTTTTGTGACTTTTCGGGAGGCTTGGGTTGGATCTGCTGGCGCTATTGGTTGCGGTCGCCGCGCTCGTCATCGGGCTCGGCCTGGGCATGTTCCTGGGCGGGCGTCAGGCGGCGCAGATGCGTTCGGAGCGCGATGCCCGCGAGGCGGAGTTCAAGGCCGCCGCCGCCGATCTCGGCCGCGCCCAGATCGAGCTGGCCAGCCTCAAGGCCGAGACCAGCGGCATGGAGAGCCGCTTCGCCGAGCTGGCCCACCGCATCCTGGGCGAATCACAGAAGAGCTTTCTCGAGCGGGCCGACCAGCGCTTCGCCCAGGCGGGGGAGACCAACGAAGCGAAGATGAAGGCGCTGCTCGCCCCGGTGCAGGAGACGCTGACGCGTTATCAGCAGGGCCTGAGCGAAGTCGAGAAGGAGCGGGTGGGCAGCTATCAGGCGCTGCGCGAGGCGGTGCAGCAGCTCCATGCCGGCCATAGCCAGGTGCGCGACGAGACCGCCAAGCTGGTCAATGCGCTGCGTGCCAGCCCCAAGGCGCGCGGGCGCTGGGGCGAGCAGAGCCTGCGCAACGTGCTCGAGCAGGCCGGCCTGTCGCAGCATGCCGATTTCCAGACCGAGGTTTCGGTGAACACCGAGGACGGGCGGCTGCGCCCCGACGTGATCGTGCGCCTGCCCGGCGGCAAGAAGCTGATCATCGACGCGAAATGCTCGCTCAACGCCTTTCTCGACGCCAGCGAGGCGCATGACGAGGGCAGCCGCACCGCCCATCTCGCCGCGCATGCCGCTGCGATCCGCCGGCATGCCGAGCAACTCGGCTCGAAGAATTACTGGGCGCAGTTCGGCGACGCGGCTGATTATGTGATCCTCTACATCCCCGGCGAGCATTTCCTCACCGCGGCGCTGGAGCAGGACGATGCGCTGTGGGAATGGGCGTTCGAGCGCCGCGTGCTGCTCGCCACGCCCACCAACCTTGTCGCGATCGCCCGCACCGTTGCCAGCGTGTGGCGGCAGGAGAAGCTGGCCGAGGAAGCGGCGGAGATCGCCCGGCTCGGCAAGGAGCTGCATTCGCGGCTCGCGACGATGGGCGGCCATGTCGCCCGGATGGGGCGCAACCTGGAACAGGCGACGGGCGCCTATAATGCGATGGTCGGCAGCCTGGAGAGCCAGGTGATGACTCAGGCCAAGCGCTTCGAGGCGCTGGAAGTGTCGAGCGGCGCCAAGGAGATCGAGCCGCTGCCGATGGTGGAGAGCGCGCCGCGCCCGCTCACCAAGCTGGTGACGGGCCCGGCGGACGAGGCGGCGGCGGCGGAATAGCCCGGGGCCGGCTGGGGTTCGGGACCCGCATTCCCCCCTCTGTCGTCCCCGGGCGCGCGCTCGTCGTCCCCGCGAAGGCGGGGATGACGAGAATCTGGTCGGATGACCGAACCTGGTCGGGTTTGACCCTGGTTCAGGGCCGGGCGCGAACCAGGGTCATGGTGCGGCCACGGGCGCCGGTGAGCACCAGCTTGCCGGCACGGTTGCCCGACACGGTCAGGCGCTCGCCGAGCAGGTCGAGAATGGCCCGCTCCTGCAGGTTCCGGTCGCGATCGAGGCAGGCCATCTTGGTGCTGGCCACGCCGCCGGTGTTGAGCCGGCCGCGGGCGAAGTCATAGCTGCCGGAGAAGCGGTTGCAGCCCGTGCTGCCCGAGATGCGGCCGTTCTCGAACGCGACCACAGGGCTGGAGCCGCGCAGCACCGGCCGGCCGTCCAGCGCTTCGATCCGCCAGTTGCCGTCGATCACGCTCGCGCCGGCCTGGGCACGCGGCTCGCCGCCACAGCCCTTGAAGGTCCGGCCGTCCACCCGGACGGTCACCGTATCGGGATAGACGCGGTCGCTCATCCCGTCGCTGCACTGGCGGTGGTTGGTGTTCACGTCGATCCGCCGGGTCTGCCAGATCTCGCCGGCGAAGCCGTGGATCACTCGGGGCGTGGGCACGCTCACGGTGGGGCGGCCGGGCGCTTCGAAACGCATCGTCCGCGCGCCGATGGTCAGGCTCCAGAAGGGCTCGGTGCCCGAAGCGCGGTATTCGCCCTGAGCCTGGGCCGTGGCGGGCAGGGCGGCCAGCGCGATCAGGCTGGCGGCGGCGATAGTCGAAATGCGCATGTCTCACTCCTCTTTGTCGCGAGCAATGCGCGGCCCGGGCTGAACGCTCCATGGCCGTAACGATTATCGGGCGTTCAGCTTCGCTGCTGGCCGAGCACTTCATAGGCCATCACCGCGGTGGCCACTGCGGCGTTCAGGCTGTCCGCCTTGCCGAGCATCGGGATCTTGACGAGCAGATCGCAGGCCTCCGCCATGAAGCCGGGCATGCCCTGCGCCTCGTTGCCGGTGAGCAGGAAGGTGGGCGCCGCGTAGCGGGGTGCGCGATAGTCGTGCTCGGTGTCGAGGCTGAGGCCCACCAGCTGGCCGGGCCCCTGGCGCAGCCAGACGAGGAAATCGCCCCAGCCCGCCCGCGCCACCGGCACGGTGAACAGGGCGCCCATGCTCGCCCGCACCGCCTCGACCGAGAAGGGGTCGACGCAATCGTCGATCAGGATCAGCCCGCCGGCGCCCACCGCATCGGCGGTGCGCAGGATGGTGCCCATGTTGCCCGGGTCGCGCAGCCGCTCGGCGACCAGCCAGATGCCCGCCCGGTTCCGGTCGAGATCGGCGAGCGTGACTGCGAACTCGGGATACACGCCCACCACCGCGCCGGGATTGTCCTTGCCGGAAAGCTTGGAGAGGATGTCGGCATTGGTCTCGATCGCTTCGCCGCCGGCCGCCTCGGTGGCGGAAACCAGCGCGCGGACCAGGGTATGGCCGGCCATGTCGCGGGCGAAGAACAGATAGTGCGGAACGCGCCCGGCCTCGTGCGCCTCGGTGAGGATGCGCAGGCCCTCGGCCAGGAACAGGCCTTCCTCGCGGCGATGCTTCTTGTCGCGCAGGTTGCGGACACGCTTGATGAGGGGATTGGAAAAGGCAGTTATCTCGCGAGGCATCGGCGATGCCCTAATGCCAATTTCCGCCCGAGGCTATTCCTCGTTGAACCGCGCCTCGACCAGCGCGACCAGCGCCTGGACCGCCCCGTCCGCGCCATCGCCCTCGGCACTGATCGAGATGGTATCGCCCTTGGCGGCGCCGAGCATCATCAGGTCGAGGATCGAAGTGCCCGAGGCCGTGTTGCCGTCCTTCTCGACGGTGAGTTCGACCGGCTGGGCGGTGGCGAGCGTCACGAAGGCCATGCTGGCGCGCGCGTGCAGGCCGCGCTTGTTCTCGATCGTGACCATACGGATGCAGCGGTTCAAGCGGCGGCCTCTCCCAGCACTTCGGATGCGATGGTGATGTACTTCCGGCCAGCATCGCGCGCCGCGGCCACCGCTTCGGTGACCTTCATCGTCTTGCGCGCGCTGCCCAGGCGGATCAGCATCGGCAGGTTGATCCCGGCGATCACCTCGACCCGGCCCGCTTCCATCAGCGAAATGGCGAGGTTCGAAGGGGTGCCGCCGAACAGGTCGCTCAGCACGATCACGCCCCGGCCCGAATCGACGCTCTTGATCGCCGCGGCGATGTCCGCGCGGCGACCTTCCATATCGTCCTCGGGCCCGATGCAGATCGAGGCGACCTGCTCCTGCGTGCCTACTACATGCTCCATCGCGACTACGAACTCCTCAGCGAGTCGTCCGTGCGTCACGAGCACCAAACCGATCATCTCAAACTCCGCCCCCTGCCGTGGTCACCGGGGCCCCCTCCAGCGAATCCTGCGGCGCGGTCTTCGTATCACGATGCGTCACCGTGGGCGAAAAACCCGCGTCGCGCAACCGCGCGGCCATCCGTTCGGCGACATGCACCGAGCGGTGGCGGCCCCCGGTGCATCCGAACGCTATCGTAACATACGCCTTTCCCTCGGCCTGGTAGCGCGGCAGCAGCAGGAGCAGCAGCGACTCGATCTGGGTCATCGCCGCCGGATATGCGGGGTCGGCCGCGATATAGGCGGCCACTCGGGGGTCCTTGCCGGTGCCCGGGCGCAGCTCCGGATCCCAATGCGGATTGCGCAGGAAGCGCATGTCGAACACCAGATCGGCATCGCGCGGCAGCCCGCGGGCGAAGCCGAACGAGACGACCGAGATCACGGTGTCGCCCTGGCCCGCGCCCGAAAAGGTGGTGCGGATCTGCTGGGCGAGCTCGTTGGCGCTCAGGTCGGTCGTGTCGATCAGCCGGTTCGCCCAGCTGCGAAGCGGGGTGAGCAGCTCGCGCTCGTGCGCGATGCCGTCCTGCGCCGGGCGGTCCTGGGCCATCGGATGGCGGCGGCGCGTCTCGGAATAGCGCCGTTCCAGCTCGGCGCCCGAACATTCGAGGAACAGCGTGCCGACGTCATGGCCATGGTCCTCGCGCAGCTTCTTGATGCGGCGGACGATGTTCTCCGGATCGAAGCCGCGCGTCTGGGTGCCGATGCCGATGGCCAGGGGCCGATCGTCGTCGGCATCGCCCGGCGCGGTGTCGAGCAGGCGGTTGAGCAGCAGCAGGGGCAGGTTGTCGACGGTCTCCCAGCCCAGATCCTCGAGCGTGCGCAATACCGTCGACTTGCCGGCGCCGGACATGCCGGTGACGAGCAATATCTGTTTCGGGCGCTTGCTCGTCATGCGAACGCCTTCAGCGCATATTCGACCTTGATCGGCGCGGCCGGCTCGTTGGGGGCGAGCGCGATCACCGGCACGTCGACGCCGGCGATGCGCTGGGTGCGCCGGTCCTCGGGCAGGCGTGGCGCGGTGTCGAGCACCACCGCGATCAGCGCCACCGGCACTTCGGCAAGGCTGGGCAGCTCCACCGCGCCGATGCCGCGGATCTCGATGCGGCCGGCGGCACCGGTGGGTGCCGTGCCGCGCAGCTCGGCACCGCGCCGCACGCAAACGGTGCGCGTATCCGCCACCAGGGTGGCGCCGCGATCCAGCAGGCGGAGCAGCAGATCGGTGCGCTGCGCCTCGTCGCGCGCCTCGATCAGCACGCCGCGCCCGTCGATCGCCACACAGGCGCCCAGAATCGCTTCCGACGACAGCTCCGCCATCAATTGCGTCCCGTCAGTGGCAGTCGCACCACGAATCGCGCCCCGCTCAATCGATCCTCCCGCGATTCGACTGAAATGCTCCCCTGGTGGCCCTCGACGATCGTGCGGGCGATGGCAAGCCCCAGGCCGGAATGCTGGCCGAATGCCTCGTCCTGCGGGCGGACCGAATGGAAGCGGCGGAAGATGTTGTCGCGCGCTTCCTCGGGCACGCCGGGCCCCTCGTCCTCGACCCGGACGGTGAGATACTCCTCGTCGCTCGATGCCGAGATCGCGATCAGGCTCCTGGGCGGCGAGAAGGAGATGGCGTTCTCGATCAGGTTCTCGAACACGCGCTCCAGCCGCGCGCCTTCGCCGAGCACGGTGAGCTCGACATTGGGCCCGCGATCGAAGGCGATGCGGATGCCGTTCGGAATGCCGCGGGCCTCGCGCTGGTCGAGCAGTGCCTGGATCATCGCGCCGATGTCGACCGGCTCGAAGGTGGCGCGGCTGAGCTGGGCGTCGAGGCGGGAAGCCTCCGAGATGTCGGTGATCAGCCGGTCCAGGCGCAGTACGTCGTCGCGCACGATCTCGAGCAGCTGGTCGCGATGTTCCTTCTTCTTCACTGCCGCCATGCCGTCCACCGCGGAACGCAGCGAGGCGAGGGGGTTCTTCAGCTCGTGCGTGACGTCCGCGGCAAAGGCCTCGGTCGCGTCGATCCGGGCACGCAGCGCCTGGGTCATGTCGGACAGCGCGCGGGCGAGCAGGCCGATCTCGTCGCTCCGATCGGGCAGGCGGGGCACCACCACTTCGCGCGCACGGCCCAGCCTTACCCGGATCGCTGCCCGCGCGAGCAGGCGCAGTGGCCGCACGATCGTGCGCGCCAGGAACAGCGAGAGCAGGATGGAGAAGACCGAGACGAACAGCAGGACCATGCCCAGGCGGAAGCGCTCGGCCCGCACCGTCTGGGTGATGTCGCGCGCGTTCACCGTGGTCATCACCACGCCCAGCTCGGTGATCGGCGCGGCGGCGGTGATCACCGGCGTGCGATCGGGCGCGCGCCAGACGGTCGCGGGGGTGCCGTGCGCGGAAAGGGCAGTGCGCACGTCCGGCCAGTCGAGCCCCTGGTCCGCGGGGCGCTCGCGGTAGAGCGGCGCGCGATCGGCGCCGGCCACCGTGTCGATCACCGCATCGAGGAAGCGCGCCGCCTCCAGCCCCCAGGGATCCTTGTCCGGATCGCGCAGCACCACGTTGCGCAGGCCCAGCGCCTTGCTGTCCGCGAGCAATTTCCCCTTTTCGTTGAACAGGCGGATGCGCGTGCCGGTGTCGCGCGCCAGGCTGAGCACCAGCAGGTCGCGGCGCTTCTCGTCCTTGGCGGAGGCCAGGGCCTGGGCGATCAGCCGCACCTCGCGGCCGGCCTGCTCCACCCGGCTGTCCACGATCCGGCTGCGATAGGAATCGAGATAGGAGAAGCCGCCGCCCAGCAGCGCCAGCGCGAAGATGTTCACCGCGAGGATGCGCGGCGTCAGGCTGACCCGATTGGACCATTTGAGCGCGAGGTCGCGCTCGTCCCTATTCGTCCGAGAACCGGTAGCCCGCGCCATACAACGTCTCGATGGCGTCGAACTCCGAGTCGACCTGCCGGAACTTGCGGCGCACGCGCTTGATGTGGCTGTCGATGGTGCGGTCATCGACATAGATGTCGTCCTGATAGGCGGCATCCATCAGCTGGTTGCGGGTCTTCACGATGCCCGGGCGTTGCGCCAGCGTCTCCAGGATCAGGAATTCGGTGACGGTCAGCGTCACGTTGATGCCGTTCCAGGTCACGCGGTGGCGCGCCGGGTCCATGGTGAGCCGCCCGCGCTCCAGCGCCTCGGCAGTCACTTCCTCGCCCCCTTCCGCGCTGGGCTGCGTCGCTTCGGTGCGGCGCAGGATCGCGCGGATCCGCGCGATCAGCAGCCGCTGGCTGAACGGCTTGGCGATATAGTCGTCCGCGCCCATCGCCAGGCCGAGCGCCTCGTCGAGCTCGTCGTCCTTGCTGGTGAGGAAGATCACCGGGATGGTGCTCTTCTCGCGCAGCCGGCGGAGCAGCTCGAGTCCGTCCATCCGCGGCATCTTGATGTCGAGCACCGCTAGGTCGGGGGGATTGTCGATCAGTGCCTTCAGGGCGCTTTCGCCATCCGAATAGACGCGTGTGAGGAAGCCCTCGGTCTGCAGCGCGATCGAGACGGAGGTGAGGATGTTGCGGTCGTCATCGACCAACGCGATCGTTGCGGTCATGCTTGTGCGGCACTCGGATCCATTGAATCCGTGGCGTAACCGAAAGTTCTTTGCCGCTCAATCGGCTGACAACGTTTACTCGGGTTGACCCCCGTCCGGCTGAGGTCCAAGGCCGCGCAATATTATTGCACCGGAGGGCAACAATCCGGGCAAGCACTTGGAGACGGAGGCTAATTTGACCGAGCGCACGCCGCGCCATGGTCTCGATGCGATGGGCATCGGGACGGACGCCGACATTATCTGGAACCTGGAGACCGCGCAGCTCGTCGAGCATGCCGTGCGCCGCGGCGAGGGCAAGCTGGCCAAGGACGGCCCGCTGGTCGTCACCACCGGCAAGCACACCGGCCGTTCGGCCAAGGACAAGTTCATCGTCCGCGACGCCACCACCGAGGACAGCATCTGGTGGGGCAAGGTCAACAAGGAGATGAGCCCGGCGCATTTCGCCGCCCTCAAGGCCGATTTCCTTGCCGCGCTGGCGGATCGCGACACGCTCTTCGTGCAGGATCTCCATGGCGGCTCGCAGGCCGAGCACCGCGTCAACGTGCGCGTGATCAACGAGCTGGCCTGGCACAATCTGTTCATCCGCACGATGCTGGTGCGTCCGCCGGCCGGGGACCTTGCCGGCTTCGTGCCGGAATACACGATCATCGACCTGCCGAGCTTCCGCGCCGATCCGGAGCGCCATGGCTGCCGCAGCGAGACGGTGATCGCGGTCAGCTTCAGCGAGAAGCTGATCCTGATCGGCGGCACCGCCTATGCCGGCGAGATGAAGAAGAGCGTCTTCGGGCTGCTCAACTATCTCCTGCCCCAGGACGGCATCATGCCGATGCACTGCTCGGCCAATATCGGCGCGAACGGCGATACGGCGGTGTTCTTCGGCCTGTCGGGCACCGGCAAGACCACGCTCTCGGCGGATGCATCGCGCACGCTGATCGGCGACGACGAACATGGCTGGTCGGACACTGCCGTGTTCAACTTCGAGGGCGGCTGCTACGCCAAGATGATCAACCTCTCGGCCGAGGCCGAGCCGGAGATCTTCGCCACGACGAAGCGCTTCGGCACGGTGCTCGAGAATGTCGTGATGGACGAGGAGAGCCGTGCGCTCGACCTCGCGGACAACAGCCTCGCCGAGAACAGCCGCGGTGCCTATCCGATCGACTTCATTCCCAACACTTCCGAGCGCAATCTCGGCCCGGTGCCGCGCAACATCATCTTCCTGACCGCGGATGCCTTTGGCGTGATGCCGCCGATCGCCAAGCTTACGCCGGATCAGGCGATGTATCACTTCCTCTCGGGCTATACCGCCAAGGTAGCCGGCACCGAGATCGGCGTGACCGAGCCCGAGGCGACTTTCTCCACCTGTTTCGGCGCCGCCTTCATGCCGCGCCATCCGGCGGTCTATGGCAATCTGCTCAAGGAGCGGATCGCGAAGGGCGGCGTGGATTGCTGGCTGGTCAATACCGGCTGGAGCGGCGGGCGCGCCACCGATCCGGGCATCAGGCGCATGCCGATCCGGGTGACGCGAGCGCTGCTCAACGCCGCGCTCGACGGCAGCCTGGCCCAGGCGGAGTTCCGCAAGGATCCCAATTTCGGCTTCATGGTGCCCGTAGCGGTGCCGGGGGTGGACGGCGCGATCCTCGATCCGCGCGCGGCCTGGGCGAACAAGGCGGACTATGACGCGACCGCCGGCAGGCTGGTCGACCAGTTCGTCGAGAATTTCGCCCAGTTCGCCGATCATGTCGATGCGGGCGTGCGTGAGGCGGCGCCCAAGGTCTCGGCCTGATCCGTCGCGCTTTTCCCGGCCGGATGCCCGGGGGAAATTGTGGGCGCCCGCGCCAAGCTGTGCTAAGCCTGCTCCCGTTCCGATCACTCGTAACGGGAGCAAGCATATGAGCATCCTCGACGGCATTCTCGGCCAGGTTTCGCAGAACGTGGACGTGGCCAATCTCGCGGCCAAGGTCGGGCTTTCGCCCGAGCATGTCGAGCAGGCGGTCCAGGCGCTCGCCAAGTTCCATCCGATGGACACCGACACTGCCGAAGGTGCCGCCTCGGCGACCGGGCTGCCGGTGGAGAAGCTCCAGGAGATCATCGGCCATATCGGCGGCGAAGGCTCGCTCGGCCGCTTCTCGCAGCTGATGCAGGAAGGCGGCGAGGGCGTGCTCGGCCAGCTCGGCGGCCTCGCCTCGGGGCTGTTCGGCACCAAGAGCTGAGGTTCGCGCAGGGCTCGCCCGGTCCCTGGCCGGGCGAGCCTCGCGCCTCAGCGCACCGCCGGCAGGATATGGTCCGGCGTGTATTTCTCCTGGGGCACGTACATCACCTTGTCCCCGTAATTGCCGCCGAAGATCGCGACGACCAGATCGAGCTTCGGCACCACGATCACCACCTGGCCGCCATTGCCCGCGGCATAGAAGGCCGGCAGCTTCGTGCCCTGCCAGGGCAGGTCGATTCCCCACCAGAGATAGCCATAGTGCAGCCCGCGCAGCTCGCCGCTCGGGGCAGTGGAGCGCCGCACCCAGTCGGCGCTCAGGATGCGCTTGCCCTGCCAGGTGCCGCCGTCCAGCATCAGCTGGCCGAGCTTCATGAAATCGCGCGGCCGGAACTGCGCGCCGCCGCCCATATAGGGCTCGCCGCTCGGCTGCAGGTTCAGGGCATAGGGCCCGAACTGCATCGGCCGGGCGATCAGCCGGTCGAAGCTCTGCTCCAGCGGCTCGCCGGTCACGCGCGCCAGCATGCCGCCGGCAAGGTTGGGGTTGGTGCTGCAATAGACGCGGCTCGCCCCCGGTGCCGCGACCATCGGCAGGTCGAGCGCATAGCGATACCAGTCGGGCTGGGCCTCCTGGTCCTGCATCACGTCCTCATTGCCCGGCGCCTTGGGATCGCGATCGTCGCAGTGGAATCCCGATGCCATGCCGAGCAGGTCGCCCAGCGTCATCGCCCGCTTGCGCGGATCGAGATCGGCGGGGAGCGTCTTCGCCATCGTCGCATAGACCGGCGTTTCCGGCCCGATCCGCGTGCCCTGCTGCATTGCCGCGCCGATCAGCACCGAAGTGAGGCTCTTCGCGGCCGAGCGCGTGTCGTGCAGGGCATCGCCGTCCGTGCCGTGGAGATATTCCTCGAGCACCAGCCGGCCATGGCGGGCGATCAGCACGGCATGGATATCCTGTGCGTGGACCGAATCGATCGGCTGGTCGATCAGCATCTGGACGAAGCGCTCGATCGCCGCACGGTCGATCCCTTCCGCCGCCAGCGTCGAGACCGGCCAGCCATCCTGCTTCGGCAGCGGCGCGCGATAGGCATAGGGCGCCGTGAGGCCGGGGCGGGGATAGAAATCGCTCAACGCGCCCGCCGGCTCGAAATCATAGCTGTTGCCGCGCCCGGGAATGGCGATCGAGAGCAGGCGGTTGCCGGCATCGAAGCTGCCGGTGGCGATCTCCACTTCCTCGGCCGCGCCGCCGGGCTTGCCGAGCAGTCGCACATGGCCGTCCTTCAGCTCGACATGCCTGAGGTCGACGTTGCGGCCGATATTGCGGTCGGGATTGCGCAGGAACACGCCGAGCCGCCCATCCGCCTCGCGGTCGATCTTCAGGTAGAGCGTGAAGGTCTCGTCGAGCGGCCGCACCTCGCCGCGCCAGAGCGAGGGGCCGGCGGCGGCGAGTACTACCGGGGTCGCATAGCGCATGCCGCCGGTGACGCTCCGGGGCTGGATCCAATGGCCGCGGATGCGGTCGCCTTCGATCCGCCCGCGAAAGCCGCCCAGCTCGCCCGGCAGCGTGAAGCGCAGCGTGTCGCCCGCCTGCGTCACCGCCGCCTCGCGCCCGGCGATCTCGGCGCGCCAGCCCGACGCTTCCCGGACCAGGGTGAGCGTGCCGCGCACATCCGGGCCGAAGCGCTTCTTCGCGGCCCAGAGCCCGACGAGATCCCGGGCCGCATCCTGCGCGGCGAGGGGAACCGGGAGAGTCATTGCGGCGGCGAGCAGGACGGAGAGGAAGGCGGTACGCATCGAAACCCTTTCATCGGTTGGGTCCGCCGCTCTGCGCGGGCCGCGCGCCACCGTCTTGTATCCGCGCAACCTCGCGCCGCCAGCGGGCCGGCGTGGCGCTGAACGCGTCCCGGAAAGCGTGGCTCAGATGCGCCTGGTCGACGAAGCCGGTGGCATAGGCCACTTCCGCCAGCGAGGCCGTGCCGCTCCCCAGCATGGCCGCCGCCCGTTCCAGCCGCCGCCCGCGCAGCAGTTCGCCCGGGGTGCAATGGAGATAGCGGCGAAATACGCGGGCGAGGTGCACCGGGTGCACCCCGGCCTCGCGGGCAAGGTCGGCGACGCATAGTTCCGGGTCGTCGGCAGTGAAGCTCATCTCGAATACCCGGCGCAACCAGGAAGGCGGCCTGGCGGCACGTCGCGCCTCGTCGGAGGAGAGCGGCTGCACGCTGGCGACCAGCTGGTGCGCGCGCCCGTCAAAGGCGAGGGGGGAGGGCGCCGCACGGTCGAACTGCGCCGCGACGGCGTGCGCCGTCCAGATCGCATAGGGATCGAGCACCCGCACCGCCGGCCCTTCGCCGCGCGCATATCCGCCCGAGATGGCGAAGAAGCTGCCCCGGCCGTTATGGAACCGGTCGCGGTGCGTGGTGCCGGGCGGGTTGAACACCAGCAGCGGCGTGCGCGAGACCGGCGGCGCATCCCTGGCCGAGGATTTGTACCCGCCCGAAAGGACGAGCACGAAATGCGCCTCGTCATGCGTATGCGTCTCGACTTCGTGCTCGGGCGCGGTGGCGGCAAGGCGATGATAAGTGAAGCCGCCGATCGCGCGATAGGCGGGGCCGTCGCCCCAGAATTCATGCCGCGCCCGCCGCAACGCCACCGTTTCCAGCCCCTCTTGGTTTGCCAGCTGTATTAGTTCGGCAATACTCTTCGATCAACCGCCAGCGCGATTCCGGCGCCCGTGGCATAGGCGAGGAAATCAAGCCACTCGAAGCTGCCGCCGAGCACCACGGCGGCGACCCGGTTGCCGCGCAGCCCGAGCAGGTCGAGGATGTGGATCGCCTGGCCGAACTCGATCAGCGCGCCGATCGCGAAGGCCGCCGCCGCGGCGGGCAGGGGCCGGATCGGCAGCACCGCGCGCAGGCTGCAATGGACGAGGATCACCGCCAGCACATCGCCCAGATAGGGCCGCACGAAGCGATCCCGGACATGGAGCGCGATCAGCACTTCCACCACCAACAGCAGCGCCGCGACGATCGCGTGGCGCGGGCGCCAGGCCATCAGCCCTTGCGTTCGGCGATGTGCCGGTCGATCACATGGCCCAGCACGGTCATCGGCACATTGCCGCCCAGCACCACCGCATCGTTGAACGCGCGGAAATCGTAGCGCTCGCCCAGCGCGGCCTTGGCATGGTCGCGCAGGCGATTGATCTCGCTATGCCCCACCTTGTAGCCGCATGCCTGGCCCGGCCAGGAGCAATAGCGATCGACCTCGCCGGAGACTTCCTCCACCGATGAGCCGTTGGCGGTGACGAACCAGTCGATCGCCTGCTGCCGCGTCCAGCGCTTGGCATGGAGGCCGGTATCGACGACCAGCCGGCAGGCGCGGAAGCCGAGCGACTGGAGATAGCCGAGCTTCTCCGCCGGATTCTCGGCATAGACGCCCAGTTCGTCGGCCAGCTGCTCGGCATAGAGCGCCCAGCCTTCCGAATAGGCGTTGAAGGCCAGGATCGAGCGGATCAGCGGCATCCGATTGGCATATTCGCCCTGCCAGACATGGCCCGGAATCGCTTCGTGATAGGCAAGGTCGGGCAGGCTGAAGCGGGTGTGCAGGCTGGTGGTGCGCAGGTTGATCCAGAACTTGCCCGGGA
>JAESGN010000512.1_pt1 | contig 31130 bp, 33 predicted proteins | sample 9269731 | NCBI WGS metagenome assembly JAESGN01 (sample SAMN15720683, study PRJNA650826) | algae metagenome | isolation source: Mojavia pulchra JT2-VF2 and co-occurring heterotrophs from desert soil | place: USA: Cadiz Valley, Joshua Tree National Park, CA | collected 1998-06-08
AACCATTGGCGGGCCCGCAGCAGGTCGTTGCGGGTCACCCAGAAATTCTTGCCCTTCACGCCGACATCGAGCTGGAAGGTGTGATCGCCCGCCTCCTCGGTCGAATAGGGGATCTGGCGCTCCGAGCGCGCCTCGAGGTTGCGCAGGAACGGGTTGCGCACCGCCGACGAATAGAAGCCGGTCGGCGAGAAGCGGTGGAGGAGCACCTCGCCTTCCTCGATCTCCATCAGCTTGGCCTTCCAGCCATCGGGGATCGGGCTTTCCTGGGTGAGCAGCGGGCGGGTGCCGAACTGGAAGGCGATGCGGCCGAGCTCGGGATTGTCGATCCAGTCGTTCCAGTCGCGCAGGTACCAGACACCGCCGGCCATGACGATCGGCACCTCGTCCGGGATGCCGCCCTCGCGCATCACGTCGCGCAGTTCCTTGACGCGGGGATAGGGATCCTGCGGCTTCAGCGGATCCTCGGCATTGGACAGGCCGTTATGGCCGCCGGCCAGCCAGGGATCCTCATAGACCACGGCCGCCAGCCACTCGCTCGCCTTGGAATAGGCGCGCTTCCACAGCGCGCGGAAGGCGCGGCCGGAGCTGACGATCGGGAGATAGTTGACGTTGTACGACGCCGCGATCTCGCTGAGCTTGTACGGCATGCCCGCGCCGCAGGTGACGCCGGCGACCATGCCGCGGGTGCGCTCCAGCACGCCATGCAGCACGCGCTGCGCGCCGCCCATCTCCCACAGCACGTTGATGTTGATCGCGCCCTTGCCGTCGCCGATCTCAAAGGCCTTCTTGACCTGCTGGACCGCGCCCTCGATCGCGTACTGGATCAGTTCCTCGTGCCGCTCGCGGCGCGTGAGCGCGCGATAGATCTGCGGAATGATCTTCCCATCGGCATCATAGCTGTCGGCATTGACCGCGGAGACCGTGCCGATGCCCCCCGCCGCGGCCCAGGCGCCCGCGCTGGCATGGTTGGTGGCAGCCACACCCTTACCCCCCTCGACGATCGGCCAGACCTCGCGGCCGTTGTACAGGATGGGCGACAGACCCTTGAACACAGAACCTCCAGACTAAAATTCGCGCGACGCTAGACGCATCGAACGCAACAAGCGAGCAACAATCGTCACCGCAGTGCGTCAGGCCGTCCCATCGCGGCGCCATAGAGGCGCGCATAGGCGGCGATCATTTCCCCTTCGTCGAACAACGCACGGGCGCGCGCGCGGTTCTCCTTCCCCACCATCTCGCGCTCCTCGGGATGCCGGGCGAACATGTCGATCCGATCGCGCAGCACCACCTCGGTGCGCTCGGGCGGCAGGAAATGCTGGTTGCGCTCGCCGACCATCTTGGGGATGTCGCCCACCGGCGGCGCCACCACCGGCAAGCCGGCCGCCATCGCCTCGAGCACCGAGATCGGCGCCTGCTCGCTCCTCGACGAGAGCGCGAACACGTCGAACAATCCCATATAGCGATGCGGCTCGCGCAGGAATCCGGGCAGGATCACCGCATCCTCGATCGCCATCGCCTCGGCGGCGTCGAGGATGTTCTGCCGCTCCGGCCCCTCGCCGACGATCACCAGCTTGAAGCGGGTGTTGAGCCCGGCCACCGCGCGGACCAGCAGCGGCAGGTCCTTCACCGGCCTGAGGCCGGCGACACAGCCCACCACCAGCGTCCCGGGCTTCTTCTGCTTGAGCTCTGGAATCAGCTCGATATCGGGCTTGCCGGCATAGAGCTTGGTCGGAATGCCGTTGGCGATGCGGAACAGGCGCGCGCGCGGCTGGCGCCACTGGTTGAGCGCGATCCGCTCGAGCACTTCGGAAGGCACGACCAGCGCATTGGCCGCGGGCAGCGCGATGCGGCGATACATGTTGCGGACCGGATTGAGCTTCTCGGCCTCGTCCTGGTTGAATCCGTCCTCGTGGTGGATCACCGGCGGCAGGCCCTTGCCGAACACGCGCGCCGCCATCACGCCGTCGATCGCGCCCCAATTATAGGTGAGCACCAGGTCGAAGCGGCGCATGTAGCGCGCGATCGCCTCGTAGCGCTTCACCGAGGGCCGACCCGAGAGCGGCGGCGGATCCTGCGCGATCTCGTACTTGATCCCCTTGGCGATCATCGCCCGCGCCTCGAGCTGATCGGGCATGGCCGAGACGATGGTGTGCCGCGCCTTATCGCCGAACGCGTTCATCAGCCGCACGGCGCGCGCTTCCTTGCCGCCGAGGTTGAAGGTCGAGTGGAGGTGGAGGATGTGGATCGGCATCGTTGGTTGGGGTGCTTAGCGAGGGATTGCGCGGACGTCACGTCCGTTGGACATTCCGCTGACGCCACCAAGGGGATCAAGTAGGTGAAGACAGTGATATGCGCGGCCATGCCGGCGCTTCTCTCCGCAATTGCGCCCGCCCAGGCCCAGGCGGCCGCACCGGCGGGCTGCACCATGCCGGCGACACGGAACATCGGCGATGTCTACGCCACGTTCAGCCAGCGCGCCATCGCGATCGTCGAACACGCCGCCGCCGACGGATGGCAGCGCGATTCCGGGCTCCGCGCGCTGGTGCGGCCCAACGCGGAATTCGATCTCGGCTCAGGCGATGTCGGCGGGCCCCTGGGGAAGGGCCCCGCGGGCGCACATGCGCTGGCCGCCAAAATGAAGGCGGATTCCTTCCGCTATCTCCCCTGGAGTTCGATTCCGATGGTGGTCGATCCCTGTGACGAATGGAGCGTGAAAGTCGCGTTCATCGATAGCCGCGCCTCGACGCTGGCCGATGTGGAATTCACGTTCCGCGGCGGCGTGCTCGTCTCGGCAAGGGGCTGGTCCCAATCCTATGTCGCCGGGCAGCTCAAGCCCGTCGCCGACCGCTAGGCCGCCACCTTCGCCAGCAGCCGCTCGATCCCCGCCATCGCTTCCGGCTCCTCCAGCGTCGGCGCGTGGCCGACGCCGGGCACCGTCACCAGTTCGGCGCCCGGCACGCGCGCTGCCATCCGGGCCGCCGTCTCCTCGCTCAATATGTCTGAGCGTTCGCCGCGCACGATCAGCAGCGGCCGGCCGGCAATGGCGTCGATCGTCGGCCACATGTCCGGTCCCGCCTCGTTGCCGGGCACGCGGAACGGCTCGGCGATCTTCATGTCGTAATCGAGCACGATGCGGCCCGAGCTGTTCACCCGGTAGAGCCGCTTGGCCATGCGCAGCCAGTCCTCGATCTCGTAACCCGGATAGACATCGGCATTGCTGCTCGCCAGCGCGCGCGCCGCGTGCATCCAGGTCGGATACCAGACCGCCTTGCCGACATAGGTGCGGATGCGCGCCAGGCCGGCGGGGTTGATCTCCGGCCCCACATCGTTGAGCACCACGCCGGCCAGCTTGTCGCGCTCGGTCGCGGCGAGCAGCATCGTCACCAGCCCGCCCAGCGAAGTGCCGACCGCGACGAACTTCCCGATCTCCCGCTCCTCGAGCAGCGCCTCGACGTCCTGGAAATAGGTGAGCGGGACATAGCTCATCGGATCCTTGGCATAGCCGCTCTCGCCGCGCCCGCGAAACTCGATGCAGAGCACGCGCCACTGGCCCGCCAGCCGCTCGGCCAGCCCCTCATAGTCGCGCGCGTTGCGCGTCAGGCCGGGGAAGCAGAGCACGGGCGGCCGGTCCGCCGGCCCTGCATATTCGCGATAGTGGAGACGGATGCCGTCCCGCGACCACCAGAAACCGTCGGAATAGTTGCGCCGATCGCCCATCCTTCCCCATATCGCCGCATGGACTTCACTCCGCAACAGGCGATCCTCGAACTGGGCGACGCCTTCTACGATCCGGTCGCGGCGGCGCCGTTCCCGCAGGCGATCCTGCGCTTCCGCAACGACCGGGCAGCGGCGGAGGTGGGGCTGGACGGCCTGTCGGACGCGGAATGGATCGCGCATTTCGGCCGGTTCGAGCCGCTGAAGGGATCACTCGCCGCGCCGCTGGCGCTACGCTATCACGGCCACCAGTTCCGCGTGTACAATCCCGAGATCGGCGACGGCCGCGGCTTCCTGTTCGCGCAGATGCGCGACCGGGGCGGCCGGCTGATGGACCTCGGCACCAAGGGATCGGGGCAGACGCCCCATAGCCGCTTCGGCGACGGGCGCCTCACGCTGAAGGGCGGCGTGCGCGAGATCCTCGCGACCGAGATGCTGGAGGCGCTGGGCGTCGAGACCTCCCGCACCTTCTCCCTCATCGAGACCGGCGAGGCCCTCCAGCGCGGCGACGAGCCGTCGCCCACCCGCTCGTCGGTGCTCGTCCGCCTGAGCCACGGCCATATCCGCATCGGCACCTTCCAGCGCCTCGCCCATCTCCAGGACCGGGACGCGCTCCGCCAGCTCACCGCCTATGTGCTGCGCCACTATCATGGCGAGGAATATGGGGCGGACGGCCCCGCCCGCCTGCTCGCCCATGTCGCCCGGCGGACCGCGCGGATGGCGGCGCGCTACATGGCCGCCGGCTTCGTCCATGGCGTGCTCAACAGCGACAACATCAACGTCACCGGCGAGAGCTTCGACTATGGCCCGTGGCGGTTCGCGCCGTTCTGGGATCCGGGCTTCACCGCCGCCTATTTCGACCATGCCGGCCTCTACGCCTTCGGTCGCCAGCCCGAGGCGATCTACTGGGACGCGATGCAGCTCGCCGTCTCGCTGCGCCCGATCGCCGAGGAGGAGCCGCTGATCGAGGCGATGGAAATCTTCCCCGAAGCCTATCGGCGCGAAGTGACCGACGCGCTGCTCTGGCGCCTCGGCGTCGTCCCGCGCGGCACCGAGGCGGACCGGGTGCTGACCGGCTCCCTCGAAAAGGCGCTGGCCGAGACGCTGACCCCGCTGGACGAATTCTTCTTCGACGCGTTCGGCGGCGCGCTTCCTACCCATTATGGCGAAGCGTTCGACGATCTGCGCGGCCAGCTCGAGCATTACCGCCCGCGGAAGGCGCGCGACCATGGCTATTGGTCCGGCGCTCCCTGCGCCATGCTGATCGAGGAGGTGGAGGCGATCTGGGCGTCCATCGCCGAAGCGGACGATTGGGAGCCGCTGCACGCCAAGATCGCCGCCATCCGGCGCATGGCCCAGGCACTGGCCTAGCCGCCAAAATTCGTGCAAGAGCGGGGGACCTTTCCTGAGAGCCCTCCCCCGACATCGAATGCCCGGCACGGAAATCATCTCGACCGAACCCGCCACCGGCGCCGTTCTCTGGCGCCAGGCGCGCGGAGACGCCGACAGGGAAGTCGCGCTTGCACGCCAGAGCTGGGCTGCCTGGGCGGCCCATCCGCTCGCCTATCGCATCGAGGCGCTGCGCCGCTTCGCCAATGTCGTCCGGCAAAAGGCCGATGCCTTTACCGACCTGCTCGCCCGCGAGACCGGCAAGCCGCTCTGGGAAGCGCGCACCGAAGTCGAGACAGTGATCGCCAAGGTCGACATCTCGATCACCGCCTTTTCCGAGCGTACCGGCCAGCGCCGCATCGAGGCGCCGATGAACACGCGCCTGGCGCTGCGCCACAAGCCGCACGGCGTGCTGGCGGTGCTGGGCCCGTATAATTTCCCGGTCCACCTGCCCAACGGCCATATCGTCCCCGCACTGCTCGCCGGCAATGCGGTGGTGTTCAAGCCATCCGAGAAGACTCCCGCCTCGGGCGCTTTCCTGGTCGACTGCTACCGTGCCGCCGGCATTCCCGAGGGCTGCATCCGCCTGCTGATCGGCGGCCCCGAAGAAGGCAAGGCGCTCGCCGGCCATCCGGACATAGACGGGCTGCTGTTCACCGGCTCGGCCAATACCGGCATCGCTCTGAACCGCCAGTTCGCCACCCGGCCCGAGAAGATCCTGGCGCTGGAGATGGGCGGCAACAACCCGATCGTCGTGTGGGACACGCCCGACCTCTATTCGGCCGCCGTCCTGGTCGTGCAGTCGGCCTTTACCACCGCCGGCCAGCGCTGCACCGCCGCGCGCCGGCTGATCGTCGACCAGAAGCTGTTCGACCCGCTCATGACCGAGGTCAACAAGCTGATCGGCCGGCTGATCATCGGCGAGCCGCATGCCGATCCCGCCCCCTTCATGGGCCCGGTGATCGACAATGACGCGGCCGACATGCTCACCGAGAGCTTCCTGGCGTTGCTCACCATGGGCGGCCGCCCGATCCGCCACATGGAGCGCCCGATCGAGGGCCGCCCGTTCCTTACCCCCGGCGTGATCGACATGACCGGCGCGAACGAGAAGGTGGACGTCGAGCTGTTCGGCCCGATCCTGCAGGTCTTCCGGGTAGGCAGCTTCGAGGAAGCCATCGCCGAGGCGAACGACACCCGCTACGGCCTCTCGGCCAGCCTGGTCGCGCAGAACCCCAAGCTCTACGATCAGTTCTGGGCCAATATCCGCGCCGGCATCGTCAACTGGAACCGGCCGACCAACGGCGCGTCCTCGTCCGCACCGTTCGGCGGGGTCGGCTGGTCGGGCAACCATCGCCCCAGCGCCTATTACGCCGCCGACTATTGCGCCTATCCGGTGGTCTCGTCGGAAAGCGATTCCGCGCGCGCCTCGATGGGCGTGGGCCTGCGCGACGCCTGAGCAACACTTTGTTACAGCAGCGGCATTGAAGCGGACATGACCGCCGCCTAGATTATTTCTTGCGGACCGGGCCCCTCTGGCGAGGGCTTTTCCAAGCCCTCGTGATGTCGGCCGCATCGAGCGCGCTCGGTGCAGGTTTCGGACGGCCAGTCCCCCTCCCCACCGAGACCGGACCGGGCGTCGCTCGATCGAATGCCTTGCTTTCGATTGGAGTTTTCGCACGTGAACCCTCTCTACCAGATCCCCCGCACCGGCGCCGCCGCCGCGCGCTTCGACGAGGGGCTGCGCCAGCACATGCTGGGCATCTACCGCAACATGGGGATCGGTCTGGCGATCACCGGCCTCGTCGCGCTCGCCGTGGCGAACACGCCGGCGCTGGTCGCGCTGATCTTCGGCACGCCGCTCAAATGGGTCGCCATGTTCGCGCCGCTCGCCTTCATCTTCTTCTTCCAGTTCCGCATCGAGCGGATGAGCGTCGCGGGCGCGCGCACCGCCTTCTTCGCCTTTGCCGGCGTGATGGGCGTGTCGATGGCGAGCATCTTCCTGGTCTTCACCGGCCAGAGCATCGCCATGGCCTTCTTCGCCGCCGCCGCGATGTTCCTGGCGCTCAGCCTGTTCGGCTATTCGACCAAGCGCGACCTGACCGGCATGGGCACCTTCCTGTTCGTCGGCCTGATCGCGGTGGTGCTGGCGAGCATCGTCAACATCTTCCTCGGCTCGTCGCTGCTGCAGATGCTGCTCTCGGTCGTCGGCGTCGTCGTGTTCGCCGGCCTCACCGCCTGGGACACGCAGCGCCTGAAGAGCGAATATGCCCATTACGGCCGCAGCGAGGCCGCCGACAAGCTCGCGATCATGGGCGCGCTGTCGCTCTATCTGAACCTGATCAACATGTTCCAGCTGCTGCTCGGCCTGATGGGCCAGCGAGAGGAGTAATCATGGCCAGCTTCACCTGCCCCGTCGACGGCACCGTGCTGGTGCCGGTCGAGCGCTCGGGGATCGAGATCGACCATTGCCCCAGCTGCCGCGGCGTGTGGCTGGATCGCGGCGAGCTCGACAAGATCATCGAGCGCAGCGCCGCCCCGGCCGCGGCACCGACGCCAGCGCCCCAGTATCGCGACGAACGGCCCCGCTACGAGGAGCGCGGCCAAGGCTATGGCCAGGGCCATGGCGGGCATTATCCGCAGAAACGCCGCAAGTCGTTCCTCGAGGACCTGTTCGACTGATCCGTTCCCGCCCGCGTGCAGGCGCATTACACGCGGGCAGACGGCGGCGCGGCCCTTCCCCCTCTCTCACCTGCGAGGGTCGCGCCCCGTCCAACCACTTCCTCCCCGCGCCGTTGCGGCTATGATGTGACCGCTAACAGGGGAGGAAGACCATGTTCACCCGCAGGTCCGTGCTCGGATCGGGCGCCGCCGCGCTGGCCGGTGCCGCGCTGTCCCTTCCCGCCGCCGCCAACCCCGCCGCGCCCGGCGATTTCGTCACTCGCAACGGCCCGGGCCTGCTCCTCGGCAGCAGGCCCTATCGCTTCGCCGGCGCGAACCTGTGGTACGCCGCCTGGCTCGGCGCGGATGCCGCCTGGGGCAATCGCGATCGCCTGCGCCGCGAACTGGATGCCCTCGCCGCGATGGGAGTCGGCAACCTGCGCATCGCCGCCTCGGCCGAGGATTCGCCGCTCCGGAACTCGGTGAAGCCCGCCTTCCGCACCCGCGGCAGCGCCTGGAACCCGGCCCTGGTCGACGGCCTGGCCTTCGCGCTCTCCGAGCTCGGCCGGCGCGACATGAAGGCCGTGCTCTACCTCACCAATTTCTGGGAATGGTCAGGCGGGATGATGACCTATCTCAGCTGGACGAACGGCGGGAAGTATCTCGACGCAAACGATCCCGCGCACCCCTGGCCCGCATTTCCGGACATGGCCGCGCAATTCTACGCCAATGCCGAGGCGGTGGGCCTGTATCATGACTATGTCCGCGCCACGGTGAAGCGCCACGCCGGCGACCCGGTGGTCATGGCCTGGCAGCTCGCCAACGAGCCGCGTCCCGGCGGCAGCGCCAAGGCGGCCGAGCCGCTGCTTCCGGCCTATCATGGCTGGATCCAGGGCACCGCCAGGCTGATCAAGTCGCTTTCGCCCCGGCATCTCGTCTCCACGGGCAGCGAGGGCCTGATGGGCTCGATCGAGCGCGCCGACGTCTACAAGGCCGCCCATGGCTTTCCGGAGATCGACTATCTGACGGCGCATGTCTGGCCGCTCAACTGGGGCTGGGTCGATGCGAAGGACATCGCCGGCACCAACGAGGCGAGCTTCGCCAAGGTGCGCGACTATATCGCCCGCCACATCGCTCTCGCCACCGAGCTGGGCAAGCCGCTGGTGATCGAGGAATTCGGCTATCCCCGCGACGGCGGCGGCTATGATCCCGAGTCGGCGACCGGCTTCAGGGATCGCTACTACAAGCTGATCTATGCCGAGGTGGAGGCCAATCCAGGCATCGTCGCCGGCTCCAATTTCTGGGCGTGGAACGGCGAGGGCCGGCCGGTGCACGGCGACCACCGCTTCCGCCCCGGCGATACCGCCTGGCTCGGCGATCCGCCGCACGAACCGCAGGGCTGGTACGGCGTGTTCGACGGCGACGCCTCGACACGGGCGGTGATCCAGGCGCATGCCAGGGCCTTGGCGGGGAGCTGAGAAGATATGGTGACGTTCGGCATCTTCCTGATCGGCGGCGAGGATGACGAGCAGGGCACCCTTATTCTGCACGAGGATCGAAGCGGTACCTGCCGCCTCACCTTCCGCTGGCGCGATCGCGAAACCGAAGCCGAAGCGGCCGATTATTTCGAGGCGTTCTGCGGCATCCGGCGCGTGCTCGAAACCGAAGGCCTGATCCCCTTCTGCTACGGCGCCAGCCTCAACGTCTATCCGTCTGCAATGGCGCGCGACATGGGCCGCGGCCTGAAGGCCTACCGGATCACCGAGGGCAAACATGCCCGAAGGGAGGATCTCGTCTTCATCTTCGGCCAGGGGCCGGACGTCATACCCGCCGGCGTCGACATGCAACGGCGCTTCTTCGACGATTGGGTCGCCGCGCCCCGTGCCTGAGCCGGCGGGCGGCACCCGATAGTTTCCCTAGCCCCACCCCAAGCAACCGTCCGTTGCCCCTTGCGCCGCCGGGGCCCATTTGCCGCCAATGGCAACGCTCCTCGATCCCACCGCGCGCGGGCGCGTGATTCTCGTCGGCGCGGGCCCGGGCGATCCGGGCCTGCTCACCGTGCGCGCCGTCGAAGCGCTGAAGCAGGCCGATGTGCTCGTCCATGACGGGCTGGTCGATCCCCGGGTGCTCGATCTCGCCCCCCAGGCGCACCGCATCTCGGTCGCCAAGTCGCGCTCGAAGCACACGCTGCCGCAGGACGCGATCAACGCCCTCATCGTCGCGCATGTGAAGACCGGCGCGATCGTCGTCCGCCTGAAAGGGGGTGACCCGTTCATCTTCGGCCGCGGCGGCGAGGAAGTGGAGGCGGTGCGCGCCGCCGGCCTGCCGGTGGAAGTGATCCCCGGCATCTCCGCGGCGCTGGGCGCCGCCGCCGAGGTCAATCTGCCCCTTACCCATCGCGACTGGTCAAGCGCGGTCAGCTTCGTCGCGGGCCAGTGCAAGGGCCTGTCCGAGCAGGACTGGTCGGGCCTTGCCGGCAAGGGCCGCACGCTGGTGATCTACATGGGCGTCGCCACTTGCCCGGACATTTCCGAGAAGCTGATGAACGACGGCGTCGCGCCCGACATGCCCGTCGCCGTGCTCGAGCGCGGCACGCTGGCGGGCAGCCGCGCGCTGCGCACCATCCTCGCCGATCTCGGCCCGATGGTGGCGCGCGAGCAGGTGCGGAGCCCGGCGATCATCGTGGTCGGCGAAGTGGTGATGCTCGCCGACGCGCAGGACAAGCTCGCCGCCTGGGCGAAGACGGCGGAGAATCTGGAAGGACTTGGGGCGTGAAGATCCTGACCGGCAACGATCTCGCCACCGGCGACGTCACTTGGTGGACCGGCTCGGGCTGGTCGCGCCATGTCGAGGATGCCGCCGATGTCGGCGACCAGGGTGAGGCGATCGCCCATGCCGAGGAAGGCGCACGCCGGGTCAACGGCCCCTATGTGATCGACGCCGCCGCCACGCCCGAGGGCCCGCGCCCCGCACACATCAAGGACCGCATCCGGGCGCTCGGCCCCACTGTCCGCCCGGACCTGACGCTGAAGCCGGCAGACCCGAATGCGGGGAGCTGGGTGATATGACGTTCGCACGCGAAGGCGCGAAGGCGCGGAGATTCTTTGCGCGCAGAGGCGCAGAGAGAAGGGCGGGCGCGTTAGCGCGCTTTTCGCCTTTGTCAGAGATTGAAAGGCTGCTGGCGCAACCAAGCGAGGCACCTCCGCCCGCTCTGCGCCTCTGCGCGAACCAATTCCTCTCTACCCTCGCATCCACGCGCCCCCACGCGAACAAAATCGAAGCGACCCGCTGATGTACAAATACGACGAATATGACCATTCCATCGTCGCATCCCGCGTCGAGGAGTTCCGCGACCAGGTGCAGCGCCGCCTCGCCGGCCAGATCACCGAGGACCAGTTCAAGCCGCTGCGGCTGATGAACGGCCTCTATCTCCAGCTTCATGCCTATATGCTGCGCGTCGCGGTGCCCTATGGCACGCTCGACAGCCGGCAGATGCACATGCTGGCGCACATCGCCCGCAAATATGATCGCGGCTATGGCCATTTCACCACGCGCCAGAACCTGCAGTACAACTGGATCAAGCTCGAGGATGCGCCGGATATCCTTGCCGATCTCGCCACGGTCGAGATGCACGCGATCCAGACCAGCGGCAATTGCATCCGCAACATCTCGTCGGACCAGTTCGCCGGCGCTGCCGCGGACGAGCTGACCGATCCGCGCCCCTGGGCGGAGCTGCTGCGCCAGTGGAGCACCTTCCACCCCGAGTTCAGCTATTTGCCGCGCAAGTTCAAGATCTGCGTGATCGCCGCCGAGCAGGACCGCGCGGCGATGCGCCTGCACGATATCGGCATCCGGATCGTCGAGCGGGACGGCCAGCTGGGTGCCGCCATCTATGTCGGCGGCGGCATGGGCCGCACCCCGATGATCGCGCCGCTGATCAAGGACTTCGTGCCCTTCGACGATTTCGTCAGCTATCTCGAGGCGTGCCTGCGCGTCTACAATCGCCATGGCCGGCGCGACAACATGTACAAGGCGCGGATCAAGATCCTGATCCACGAGCTCGGCGCGGAGCGATATGCCGCCGAGGTGGAGGAGGAGTTCAAGGCCGTGAAGGCGCTCGGCATCGATCCGCCCCAGGCCGAGTTCGACCGCATCGCCGCCCATTTCGCTCCGCCGGCCTTCGATGCGGGCGCCGCGGAGGAGCTCGATCGCAACGACCCCGATTTCGCGGTCTGGCTCGACCAGAACGTCTCGGCGCACAAGCAGCCCGGCTATGCGGTGGTGACGATCAGCCTCAAGCCGATCGGCGGCATTCCCGGCGATGCCAGCGCCGACCAGATCGACCTGATGGCCGATCTCGCCAGGCAGCACAGCTTCGACGAGCTGCGCGTCACCCACGCCCAGAACATCGTGCTGCCGCATGTCCGCAAGGCCGATCTCCACATCGTCTGGCAGCAGTTGCGCGATGCTGGGCTGGCCGAGGCCAATCTCGACCTGATCAGCGACATCATCGCGTGCCCGGGCCTCGATTACTGCTCGCTCGCCAATGCCCGCTCGATCCCGCTCGCGCAGAAGATCGCCACGCGCTTCGCGGACATCGGCCGTCAGCGCGAGCTGGGCGAGCTGAAGCTCAAGATCAGCGGCTGCATCAACGCCTGCGGCCATCATCACGCCGGCCATATCGGCATCCTCGGCGTCGATCGTAAGGGCGTGGAGAACTACCAGCTGCTGCTCGGCGGCTCGGGCGCGGAGGACGTGTCGCTCGGCACGATCACCGGCCCGGGCTTCAGCGAGGACGGCATCGTCGACGCGATCGAGAAGGCTACCGACGTCTATCTGCGCGAGCGCGACAAGGGCGAACGCTTCCTCGACACATATCGCCGCGTCGGCATGGCCCCGTTCAAGGAGGCGATCTATGGGTGACCCCAAATTCGCCGCCTACCCTCCCGTCATCCCGGCAAAAGCCGGGATCTCGCGCGGCTCTTTCCGCGCGCTCTCGCCTGAGATCCCGGCGTTCGCCGGGATGACGGAGATTTCGGCATGAGCAGCATTCTCCGCTACCGCGACGACGAGGCGCACGAGGAGCCGGCGGTCACGCTCGACAGCTTCCTCGGCCAGTCCAACGCCACCGCCGTCCGCATCGAGAGCGGCGAGGATGCGCGCCTGCTCCTGCCCCATCTCGATCGGCTCGCCCTGGTCGAGGTAAGCTTCCCCAAGTTCCGCGACGGGCGTGGCTATTCCACCGGCCGTATCCTGCGCGAGGCGGGCTATACGGGCGAGCTGCGCGCCCAGGGCGATGTGCTGGTCGACCAGATCCCCCTGATGCGCCGCTGCGGCTTCGACAGCTTCGCGCCCGAGGCGCCGGTCGACGAGGCAGTGCTGGCCACGGCGCTCGCGCGCTACGAATATCATTATCAGGCGGCGGCCGATCCCGCGGTGCCGGTATGGCAACGCCGGCATGGCTGAGGCGGCACGCGAGCTGGATCGGGAGGTCGATCGCATCGACGTCGCCCCGCGCTGGACGGCGGCGGACGCGATCCGCCTCAACAACCTGTTCCGCGGCACCGACACGCCGGAGATGCTGCGCGAGGTGCTGGGCAATCACATGCTCGGCGACGTCGCGCTCGTCTCCTCCTTCGGCGCGGAGAGCGCAGCGCTGCTCCATCTGGTGGCACAGGCCGACGCGAATACCCCGGTGATCTTCCTCGATACCGGCAAGCATTTTCCCGAGACGCTGGCCTATCGCGACCAGCTGGCGGCGCATCTCGGCCTGAACAATCTGCGGATCGTGGGCCCCGATGCCGAGGCGATCGAGAAGCGCGACGCCACCGGCCTGCGCTGGTCCTATGATCCCGACGGCTGCTGCGAGATCCGCAAGGTGATCCCGCTCGAAAAGGCGCTTGCCGGCTTCGACACCAGCATCACCGGCCGCAAGGCGTTCCAGGCATCCACCCGCAACGCCCTGCCCCGCTTCGAGCTCGACGGCGACCGACTGAAGTTCAACCCCCTCGCCACCTGGACCAAGGCAGACATCGAAGCCTGGTTCGAGCGCCATGCCCTGCCCCGCCACCCGCTGGAAGCCCAGGGCTATCTCTCGATCGGCTGCGCGCCGTGCACCAGCGTGGTCAAGCCGGGCGAGGATCCGCGCTCGGGCCGCTGGCGCGGCTGGGACAAGACCGAATGCGGCATCCATACGCCGATCGAGGATGGCGACCCCAACCAGCCGAGCTTCTGAAACCGGGCCAGCACCTGGGTCGAGGGTGCGCCGGTTGGGCTCCTGGCCGATATCAGCCGGGGCGGTGCGGAGCGACATCAGATCAGAACCTGGCGCTGCGACGGCTGTGGCTATCTGGAGAGCTACGCGCCTAGCGCTCGCGCATGATCCGCTCGACGCGGGCGGTGAGGTCGTCGACCGCGAAGGGCTTGGTCAGCACTTCCATGCCATGCTCGATATGGCCGTGGTTGAGCACCGCATTCTCGGCATAGCCGGTGACGAACAGCACCTTGAGCTCGGGCCGCACCGCCCGCGCCGCATCCGCCACCTGGCGCCCGTTGAGCCCGCCCGGCAGGCCGACATCGGTGATCAGCAGGTCGATCCGTTCGGCGCCCTCCAGCAGCCTCAGGCCCGCCGGCCCGTCCGCCGCCTCCAGGCAGGAATAGCCGAGCTCGCCCAGCGCATCCACGATCAGCATCCGCACCGTCGGCTCGTCATCGACCACCAGCACGATCTCGCCCTCATGGCTGGCCGGCGCCGCGACATTGCCCGCCGCCGGCCCCGGCGCATCCTCGTCGCCCAGGTGCCGCGGCAGGTAGACGCACACCATCGTCCCCTGGCCCGGCTCGGAATAGATGCGGACCTGCCCATGGCTCTGCCGCGCGAAGCCATAGACCATCGACAAGCCCAGGCCGGTCCCCTCGCCCAGCGGCTTGGTAGTGAAGAAGGGATCGAAGACGCGGTCGAGTATCTCCTTCGCGATGCCGGTGCCGGTGTCGCTCACGCAGATGGTGACATACTGGCCCGGCTCCAGCCCTTGCTCGCGCGCAGTGCGGTGATCGAGCCATTTATTGCCCGTCTCGATGGTGATCCTGCCGCCGCCGGGCATCGCGTCTCGCGCGTTGATGCAGAGGTTCAGGATCGCGTTCTCGAGCTGGTTGGCATCCACCAGGGTGGGCCAGAGCCCGCCCGCCGCGATGGTCTCCACTTCGATCGCCGGCCCCACCGTGCGCCGCACCAGCTCGACCAGGTCGGCGAGCAGCCGGTTGATCACCACCGCCTTGGGCGAAAGCGTCTGCCGCCGCGAGAAGGCGAGCAATCGGTGCGTCAACGCCGCCGCGCGCCGAGTCGCGCCCTGGCCGGCCGCGAGATATTTCTCCACCTCGCGGCCGCGCCCTTGCGACAGCCGCGTCCCGATCATCTCGAATGCCCCCGATATGCCGGCGAGCAGGTTGTTGAAGTCATGGGCGATCCCGCCGGTAAGCTGCCCCACCGCTTCCATCTTCTGTGCCTGGCGCAACGCTTCCTCGGCCTGGCGCAGCCGCTCCTGCTCCTTCAGCCGCTCGCTCACGTCATAGACGAAGGAGAAAGCGCCGATCTTGCGTCCGTCGGCGTCGCGCAGCGAGCTGAAGCGCTGCTCATAGAAATGGAGCGCGCCGCCGGGCGCTTCATATTCGATGATGTTCGAATAGCCGTCCTCGGCGAGCGCCCGATCCCATACGCCGCGCACCTTGTCCTGATGCACATGCCCCTGAAGCAGGTCGACCTGTCGCGCGCCGATCTGCGGCTGCACCCCGAAGATCCGCTCGAACTCGACCATCGCCGCATGGTTCACGGCGATCCAGCGGCCCTCCATATCGACTACCTGGACAAAGGCCTCGCTGCCATTGACGATGTCGGCGAGCACTGCGCGCTCGGCCAGCGCCTCGGCCACGCGCGCTTCCAGCGTGCGGTTGAGCGCAAGCAGGTCGTTCTCCGCCCGGCGCCGTCCGGTCACGTCCTGGAACAGCACCGCCACCTGCCTGCGGCTGGGCGGTTCGATCCGGAAGGCCGACAGCGACAGATAGCGCCCGGTCGCCTCCAGCTCGCGCTCGAAACGGATCGGATTGCCGGTGCGCAGCACGTCGCCATAGCGCGCGACCCAATCGTCCGCTTCGTCCGACACCATTTCGCGCAGCCGCTGCCCCACCACGTCCGGAATGCCCGCGTGCAACGCATAGGCCGCATTGGCCTCGACATGGACATAGTCGCTCATCGGCCCATGCGGCCCGTCGAGGAACTCGATGATGCAGAAGCCCTCGCCCATCGTGTCGAACAGGGTGCGATAGCGCAGGTCCGTCTCGTCGCGCAGCTTGAGCTCGCGCCGGAGGTTCAGCTGGTGCATCACCTGGTGCCCGAGCACTTCGAGCGTGCGGCGCTGGAGCTCGCTGAGCGTCCGGGGCTTGGCATCCAGCACGCACAGGGTCCCGATCGGCAGTCCCTCGGCAGTGCGCAACTGGGCGCCCGCATAGAAGCGGATGTGCGAATCGCCGGCCACCAGCGGCGTTTCGGCGAAGCGCGGATCCTGCGAGGCGTCCGGAACGAGCATCAGCTCGTCCTGAAGCAATGCGCTCTCGCAGAACGACATGTCGCGATCCATGCCGAGCAGGTCCACGCCATGCGCCGCCTTGAAGAACAGGCGGTCGCTGCCGACGAAGCTCACCAGCGCGATCGGCGTCTCGCAGATATCGGCCGCAAGCCGCACGACCTCGTCGAACGCCGGCTCGCGCGGCGTGTCGAGGATCTCATATACCTCCAGCGCTTGCAGCCGCAGCTGCTCGCGATCTTCTCGCTCGTCCGTCATCAGGCCGGATCGCCGCCCTTATCCCCGCGCGCCCCGTCGGCCGCGCGTTGCTAAGACGCATCTTGCCCGATTTTGTTTCGTCGCGCGAACGAAAGCGTCAATAGCCGCCCGGCGCCAGATCGCTGAACTTGGTGAACTGGCGGTCGAAGCGCAGGTCGACCGTGCCGGTCGCGCCGTGACGCTGCTTGGCGATGATCACGCTCGCCTTGTTCGCCACCTGGAGCTGATGGTCGTGCCAGGCCTGGTATTTGGCGATCTCGTCGGGCGTCGAATTGCCGTCCGGGGCCTTGGGCGCCTTGAAGTCGTGATAATATTCGTCGCGATAGACGAACAGCACGATATCGGCGTCCTGCTCGATCGAGCCCGATTCGCGCAGGTCCGAAAGCTGCGGCCGCTTGTCCTCGCGGCTCTCCACCGCGCGGCTGAGCTGGGAGAGCGCCAGCACCGGCACGTGCAGTTCCTTGGCCAGCGTCTTCAGGCCGCGGCTGATCTCCGAGATTTCCTGCACGCGCCCGTCGCCCGAGGCCTTGGCCGAGCCGGTGAGCAGCTGGAGATAATCAACCACCACGAAGCCGATCTTGTGCTGGCGCTTCAGGCGCCGCGCCCGAGTGCGCAGCGCGGCGATGGTGAGGCCGGGCGTATCGTCGATATAGAGCGGCAGCCGCTCCAGATCGCCCGCCGCCCGCGCGAACTTCATGAACTCGGGACCCGAGATATTGCCCGTGCGCAGCTTCTCCGACGAAACCTCGGACTGTTCGGACAGGATGCGCAGCGCCAGCTGATCGGCCGACATTTCGAGGCTGAAAAAGGCCACCGGCGCGCCGATCGACTTCTCCTCGGGGATGCCGGCCTCCATGTCGTCGAGATAGCGCTTGGCCGCGTTGAACGCCATGTTGGTGGCGAGCGAGGTCTTGCCCATGCCCGGGCGCCCCGCGAGGATCAGCAGGTCCGATCGGTTGAGGCCGCCGGTCATCGCGTTGAAGTCGGTCAAGCCCGAGGTGATGCCCGAAACGCTGCCGCCCGAGTTCATCGCCCGCTCGGTATGGCGCACCGCCACCGTCGCGGCGCGGGTGAAGCTCTTGGCGCCGGTATCCTCGCCGCCCTTCTCCGCGACTTCGTAGAGCTTGAGCTCCGCCTGCTCGATCTGCTTGGCCGGATTGATCTCCTGGCTGGTGTCGAGCGCATTGTCGACGAGCGCGCGGCCCACGCCCACCAGCGCGCGCAGCATGGCGAGATCATAGACCTGGTCCGCGAACGCCCGCGCGCCGATCAGGCTGGCCGGATTGCCGGTCAGCTGCGCCAGATAGGCCGGGCCGCCCAGTTCCTTCATCGCCGCGTCGGCCGTGAACAGCGGCTTGAGCGTCACCGGCGTGGCCAGCCGGTTGTCACCCACCAGCGTCGCGATCGCGTCGTAGATCCGCCCGTGCAGCGGCTCGAAGAAATGCTCGGGCCGCAGCTTCTGAAGGACATCCTCCGCGACTCGGTTGTCGATCATCATCGCGCCGAGCAGCGCCGCTTCCGCCTCCACGTTCGCGGGCAGGCTCAGACCCTCGGGAGAATCGGGAATCGGAAGGGGGATAGGCTGCGCCATGACTCTCCTGTGACGCGCCCATTCGGCGGCATCAACGTTGCGTGCTTGTGGATAACGGGCATGACCGGATAGGAGCCGGTCATGGCCGATCCGCGCATCATAGACGTGACGCTCGACGAACGCACTATCCTTTGGCGCTCGGCGGACATCGAGCAGGAGCGCCGGATCGCGATCTTCGACCTGCTCGAGGAGAACAGCTTCGCCCCGCAGCGCCCGCAGGCGGACGGCTATGCCGGCCCCTACAAGCTCCACCTGGCGGTGCAGGAGGGGCGCCTGGCGCTGGAGATCAAGCGCGAGGACGGGTCCCTGCAGGAGGCATTGATCCTCGGCCTCGCCGCCTTCCGCCGCCCGATCCGCGATTACTTCGCCATCTGCGACAGCTATTATGCCGCGATTCGCAACGCCACCCCCGCCCAGATCGAGACCGTCGACATGGCGCGGCGCGGCATCCACAACGACGCGGCGTCGCTGCTCAAGGAACGGCTGGAAGGCAAGATCGAGGTGGATTTCGACACTGCCCGCCGCCTGTTCACGCTGATCTGCGTGCTCCACATCAAGGGTTAAGGGGCCTGCAGCGGGTGCTAGAGGGGGTCGAGACGGGTCGGCATTTGTCGTCTGGCGAGGAGCCAGGAAGGAGCGATGCGCCATGCATCGTGCCTGACGACGCGACGACGTGCAGGCGGCAAGGGACGGGCCGCCGCTTCGCGGTCGCCCAGATCTCGCCCCCCTCTAGCACCCGTTGCAGGCCCTGAATGCACATACGCGTTCTCGCGCGCCGGCTGCGTTTCGTCGTGCCGGGACTGATCCTCCTGGGCCTGCTCGGCTGGAGCGCATGGCTATTCGCCTCGCGCTGGCGCCCCGCGCCCGGCGATTTCCCCATGCAGGGAGTCGATGTGTCCGAAGAGACCGGGCCGATCGAATGGTGGACCGCCAAGAAGGCCGGGATCGACTTCGCCTATATCCGTGCCACCACCGGCGCCGATGCGCGCGACCTGCGCTTCCCCGAAAATTGGCGCTGGACCTTCGAGGCCGGCATCCGCCGCGGCGCGCTCCACGTCTATTCGCTATGCCAGCTCGCCGCCGACCAGTCGGGCAATTTCATGACGACGGTGCCGCGCTCGGACGACCAGCTGCCGCCCGCGGTGGAGATCGACTTCCAGCCCGATTGCCCCGCCCGGCCCGAGCGTCAGGTGGTGCTCGGCGAGCTCGGCCGTTTCCTGCACGATGTCGAAACCCATATCGGCAAGCCCGCGATCCTGATGGTCTCGAGCCGCGTCGAGAGCGAATATCGTATCAGCGACGCCTTTCCGCGCCTGCTCTGGGCGCGCCAGGCCTTCTTCCCCCCCTCGTATTTCGCGCGGCCATGGTCGATATGGCAGGCAACGCGCCACCGCCGCATCGAAGGCGTCGGCGCTCCGGTCAATTGGGACGTGATGGCGAAATGAGCGAAGTGAACCCCCAGGCATTGATCGAGGCCGCGCGCGAGGCTTCGAGGCACGCCTATGCCCCTTATTCCAACTTCGCGGTCGGCGCCGCGGTGCTGCTCTCCGACGGGACCGTGGTGACCGGCGCCAATTTCGAGAATGCGAGCTACGGCCTGTCGCTCTGCGCCGAAACGGTGGCGCTGGCCAAGACGAGCAGCGAGGGGCGTCTGGCGGACGTCGTCGCGATCGGCGTGATCGGCGGCCGGATGGGCCATGCCGACACCGCGCCGGTGAGCCCGTGCGGCCGCTGCCGCCAGATCATCAACGAAGCCGCCCAGCTCGGCGGGCGCGACCTGCCGGTGTTCTGCGGCGGCGCGACGGGAGATGAGATCGCGCGCTATACGCTCTCGCAGCTGCTCCCCGCGGCGTTCGGGCCGAAGGACCTGGGGCTGGCCTGAGACAGGGTTGGCTTCCGATCCATCGGCCCATTGTCCCCGCATAGGCAGGGATCCAGGCAATCGCGGGATATCGGCGCTGCCGCGCGAACCTCCTTCCGAAAAGGCCAGGACCTTCCCGCGCCTGTGCCGCTCCCGGCCCTGGCATTCTGTCTGCGCGGGGACGGCGATGGAGAATAGTGGAGACGACGAGGTTTGCCGATCGAGTCGGAGGCCTGGAGTATATCGACACTAGCCGCTTGGCATTCCCATATCCGTCACCTCGACCTGTGCCGGGGTCCACCATGCCTCCAGTCCAGCCTCGGGAACTTCTTGCCCGCGTTTGCCTCCCGGCCGACTCCGGCACGAGGCCGGGTGACGGAGTAGATCAGGCCGCCTCGCCTTGCTCACGCCAAATGTCGATTGGCGCCAGGATGGGAACTCATGTTCCTTCAGCCGTCATCCCCGCAAAGGCGGAGAGCCAGGGCCTAGGGCAATGGTCGCGAGGCTCGCCTTGCCGTCTCCGGCAACCCGTATCCGATTGCTTCGATTGCCCCGTGCTACCCTGGATTCCCCCTTTGCGAGGATGACGCAAATAGGTTCAACGGCTCGCTTGGGCTCTCACCCAGGTCTCGAGCCCATATGAAGCGTTGATCTGTCTGGCGGCTGGCCTCTCATTTCCCCATCCGCGCGAAAACGGCGATCCATCTCCTGGCCGGGCCGCAGGCTTCACCGGCATATTTGCGGAGAGCGCATGAGATGGGGTCCCCGTTTTCGTGGAGAGGACGGTTGCGGGAAGATCAGTCCCAAACCCAGGCCGGCCGGTCTTCTCGCAATCCGCGCGGAAGCGAGATTCCGCTCCTGCCCTGTCGCGCGGTGCCATGGCGGTGATTGCCTGGCCGCCGCAGCGACACCCTGCCCCTGCGGGAACGATCGCTTCCTCCCGCTCGCGGCATGCACGAGCACAACCCGGGCGCGACGGGGACTTGCCCTGCCGCGCGCTTCCGGCAAAACCGGCGCCATGATCCTTTCAGACCGCTGGATTCGCGAACAGGCCCTCGCCACCGGGATGATCGAGCCCTTTGTCGAGGCCCAGCGCCGCGAGGGCTGCATCAGCTACGGCCTCAGCTCCTATGGCTATGACGCGCGCGTCGCCGACGAGTTCAAGATCTTCACCAACGTCGATTCGGCGGTGGTCGATCCCAAGGATTTCGCGGCGAACAGCTTCGTCGATCGCAAGACCGACGTCTGCATCATCCCGCCCAACAGCTTCGCCTTGGCCCGCACCGTGGAATATTTCCGCATCCCGCGCGACACGCTGGTCATCTGCCTCGGCAAATCGACCTATGCGCGCTGCGGGATCATCGTGAACGTGACGCCGCTCGAGCCCGAATGGGAGGGGCATGTCACGCTCGAATTCTCGAACACCACGCCGCTCCCCGCCAAGATCTATGCGAACGAGGGCGCGTGCCAGTTCCTGTTCCTCAAGGGCGACCAGCCCTGCGAGACCAGCTATGCCGATCGTGCGGGCAAATATATGGGCCAGCGCGGCGTCACCCTGCCGCGGCTCTAGGGCTGCTCCGGACAGGAAATCGGCGCCGCTGGTTCGCCGCCGGCCGCGCCTCACGCAGCCGGGCGGCGGGAAACGGGTTCAGCGCGCGCTCAGCTGGAGCGCACGGATGTGCTGAAGCCCCTTGTTGGCGATCGCATGCGAGGTCGACACGCGGTCGGCCGAAAGGTCCATCTCGAAATCGCGCTGCTGGAGCACGCGCAGATAGAGCGCCCGCGCCTGGGACGTCCGTCCGGTCTGCGCATAGACCGCCGCGAGATTGAGCAGCAGTTCGGGCTGGTCGGGATCGAGGCGAAGCCGGCTGTTGAGCTGCGCTTCGGCCTTCGAGAAATTGCCGTCGAAGATCGCGGCACTGGCGACGGGATCCCCGTTGTCACGCTGGGCCTGCGCCGGAAGCGCGGCGAGCGCGAACGGGGTGGCGGCAAGGACAATGAGCGCGATGCGCATAGCTCCTACTCCTTCTATTACGTCACGAAGACAGTTTCGTGACTCTTTGAAGACAGTAGTGTTACACTTCCGCGTCACGCACACAAGCCACTTGTGGTCTGCGGCCCGGCTCCGGGGCAAAAAGAAAGGCGGCCCCGAAGGACCGCCTTCCCTTGTTTCAAATCCGGCCTCGCTGGAGAGGCGACGGATCAGAAGTCGTTGCGATACTGCTCGTTGCCGACGAAGCCGAGCTTGCTCACGTTCGCGCGCTTGATGATCGCGAGAATGCGGTCGACGACTTCGTAACGCGTCTGCGGATCGGGCTGGAAATGCAGCTCCGGCTCCGGCGACATCTGCAGCGTCTGATCCAGATACTGGCGCAGCGTCACGTCGTCGATCGGCGTGCTGTTCCAGTAAACCTGGCCCTGCGCATCGATATAGACCTTGTTCTTTTCCGGCTCGACGATGTTCTGCGGGTTAGTGTTCGACTGCGGAAGGTCGACCTTTACCGCGTGCGTCTGAATCGGGATCGTCATGATGATCATGATCAGGAGCACCAACATGACGTCGATCAGCGGCGTCGTGTTGATTTCCATCATCGGGCCGTCGTCACCGCCGCCGCCCACGCTCATACCCATAGTCTAAACTCCTTTGAGCAGGCCGTCAGAGACGGACAGTGGCCGAGCCGGCGGGCGGTTCGGAGATGAAGCCGACCTTGACGAACCCAGCCATCTGCATGGCGAAGATCGTGCCGCCGATGCAGCGATAAGGCGTGTTCACGTCGCCGCGGATGTGCACTTCCGGAAGCTCGAGGCCGGCAGCATTGATGCCGCCCTGCTTGTCGATTTCCTTCTTCAGCTTCTCCGTCGCCTTCTCGACCAGTTCCCTGCTCGTCACCGGGGTCATGCCCCAGAACACTTCGCACCTGCCGCCATTGGCCGTCACCGAAAGGGAGACGTTCTCGGGCTTGGTGGTCGTCGGCTCGAACTGAACCTTGGGGAGCTCCAGCTTCACCGTCTGAATCACGACCGGAACCGTGATCAGGAAGATGATGAGGAGCACCAGCATCACGTCGACGAGCGGCGTGGTATTGATGTCCGACATGGGAGCGTCTTCACCGCCCCCGCCTACGCTCATCGCCATTGCGCGCTATCCTATCCTTCTAGTCCAAGCTCCGGCCAAGGCCGGAGACGGGCCGCGCGATCCACGGGGAATGCGCGGCCCCGTATATTCCAGATCGCTTAGGCGCGCGGCGCGGTGCTGGTCGTCGCGGCCGGAGCGGCCTTGGCGGGAGCAGCCTTGGCGGCGGCCGGACGCACGCGGCCGTCCGAAGCGAGATAGCCGAGCAGATCGTTGGAGAACGCGTTCAGGCTCTCCGAGATCTTCTTGTTGCGGGCCTGCAGCCAGTTGAAGGCGAGCACGGCCGGAACGGCGACGGCGAGACCGACGGCGGTCATGATCAGCGCTTCACCGACCGGACCGGCGACCGCGTCGATCGACGCCTGGCCAGCGGCACCGATCTTCACGAGCGCGCGGATGATGCCGATAACGGTACCGAACAGGCCGATGAACGGCGCGGTCGAACCGACGGTGGCGAGGAACGACAGGCCGCTCTTCAGCTGCGAGTTGATCAGGTCCTCCGAGCGGGCGAGCGAGCCGTGCAGCCAGTCATGCGCCTCGACCGGATCGGTCAGCTTCGAGTGCTGCTCCTGGGCGGCCAGGCCGTCGTCGACCAGCTGGCGATAGGCCGAGTTCTTCTCGAGCTTCGCCGCGCCTTCGCGCAGGCTGTTCGCATTCCAGAAGCCGGCGCGGACGCGCTTGGCCTGGTTGAGGATCTTCTGCTGCTCGAACAGCTTGGTGAACAGGATGTAGAGCGAGAAGAAGAGCATCAGCACCAGGATGCCGAACACCGTCTGCGAGATCAGGCCGCCCTCACGGAGCGCCGGAATCAGGCCGTACGGATTTTCCTTGGGCGCCGCAGCGGCGAGAATGGTGGTGAGCATTGTCGGTTCTTTCCTCTAACTAAATAGCGCTTTTTATCCAATCGCCCGGCGCGCCCGCGGGGAGCGCGCCGGTGAAACACACGGGCTAGCTCGGGATCTTCCAGGTGAAGCTGCCGTTATACGGTGCCGGGATCTTGTTCCCGCTCTCGTCCTCGGCCGGATTGAACCGGGCGCGACGCTTGAGCAGCGAGCAAGCCGTGCTGTCGAGAACGGACACGCCGCTCGAACCCGTCACGGTGCAGTTGGTCACCTTGCCCGTCGCGTCCACGTCGAGGCGGAAGCGGACGGTACCGGCCTGCTCGGCGCGCAGCGCGGCGGCAGGATAGTCGTCATCCGTCACCCAGCCCTGCGGCGAACCGCGCGGCGTGAGCTTCTTCGCGATCCGCGGCGGGGGCGGCGGAGCCGGAGCCGGAGCCGGCGGCGCGGGCGGCGCCGGCGGCGTGATCGGCGGCGGCGGCGGAATCACCGACGTGGTCGGGATCGGCGGCGCCTGGGTAGGCACCGGAACCGCGGCCGGCGGCACGACGATCTGGGTGGGCGGCGGCGGCACCGGCGTATCCGGCGGCGGCGGCGGCGGCGGCACTTCCTCGGGCGGGGGCGGCGGCTCTTCCACGTCGAACGTGTTCAGCTTCTCCGCCTGCTTCTTGATATATTGATATGCAAGGCCCGTGACGAAGGCGTACCCCATGCCAGCCACGATGATCGCGACCAGTATGATCGCGATGACGCGACTGCCACTTGTATTACGGTCAGCGTAAGACATCCGGCAACGTCACTCCTCTAATCCTGACATGCAACCCCGTGCGGCGGGATTCTGCGACCCGTGCACAAGCCTGCCCGCCGTGCGCTATATGCGTCATGATCGGCAGCGGGCGAGTCTCTATCGCGCGCACCGGGTGGACGCAAACCCTTTGTCGGACAATCAGGGCGTACGGTCGTCCAGCGACGGAATTATTTCTGTATAGCCGTGGCACAATCCGGTAATCCGAACGATATGAACCGCTCCTTTCCAGCCATGTTTTCTTGCGCGATTGCGCTCGGTGCACCCTTAGGTGCAGCCGCTAAACCCCAGCAAACGCAGGCACAAACCGCCACCGTTTTACCCAGCTACGCCACCTTGGCGAAACAGGTGACCACGGCCCCGCTGATCATCGACGCCCGCATCCGCAAGGCGGACCGGCTGAAGCCCGAAGAATCGCCCGGCCTGGCCGCCGGTACGGCCCGTTTCCTGGTCGAAGCCGATGTTTCCGCCCTGATTCGGGGCACCCAGGCCATGGCCTCGCGCATCACCTACACCGCCGACGTACCGCTCAATGCCAAGGGCAAGCCGCCCAAGCTCGCCAAGCAGCGTGTGCTGCTGTTCGCCCGCCCCGTCCCGGGCCGGCCCGGCATGGTGCAGCTCACCGGATTTCAGAGCCAGATGAACTGGTTGCCCGAGCTGGACGCTCAGGTCCGCGCGATCACCAGGGACGCGCTCGCGGCCGATGCGCCGCCCGCGATCACCGGCGTCGGCAACGCCTTTCACGTGCCCGGCTCGCTCCCCGGCGAGGGCGAGACCCAGGTCTTCCTCCAGACCGCGAGCGGCGCGCCGGTATCGCTCCAGATTCTCCGCCGTCCGGGCGAAGCGACGCGCTGGAGTGTTTCATTGGGGGACATTGTCGACGAATCGGCGGGCGCGCCGAATGCGAATACCTTCCTCTGGTATCGCCTCGCCTGCGGCCTGCCGCGCAGCCTGCCGGCCGACAGCGTCGAGTCGGACGATGCCCAGAACGCCGCGAAGGCGCGCGAGGACTATCAGTTCGTCCTGCGTTCGCTGGGGCCGTGCACCTAGTTGGAGACTCGTCCCGGCAAGCGCCGGGATGACGGTCAGCGGCGCGTGCGCACCAGGGTGATGCCGATCGATTCGCCCTGCTCGGAAATGGCGAGCTTGACGATGCGCACCTCGACCCGCCGCACCCGGGCATCGCCCACGAACAGCGTGTCGCAGATATGCTCGGCCACGGCCTCGACCAGCGTGAAGTGCACGTCCTTGGGCAGCGCGTCGGTCGCCGCGTGCTTCACGTCCATATAGTTCTTCGAAGCCTTGAGCGGCGTGTCCGGCTCGAAGCGCTCGGGCATGTCGATGTCCACCGTCACCGAGATGCGCAGCGGCTGCGGCAGATGCGTCTCTTCGGAATAGACGCCGGTGAGGACTTCGACTTTCAGGTCGTGCACCTGGAGCTGCAGGGAATCGGACAAGTGGCCGGGGCCTTTCAGGGAGGACAGGCCGCGCCCAATAGCAGATGCGCGCGCCCGCGAAACCCCGGCCTCCCCGCTTGCGCGCTGCGCAACATCGGGCGCGATATATTCAGTATTGCGAAAGCGCCGATCGGCGCTATTTCGCGCGGCCCCGAGTCCGATCTCGGGGGCGCTATGAAAGGAATATATGAAGTGATCGCATTGCTGCCGCTCGAGACCGTGGATCCTCAGGCCGTCGAGACTCTGCTCGACCGCGCTTTTGGTCCGGGCCGACGCGCGCGCACTGCGTACCGGGTCCGCCTCGGCACTTCCGAGATTCCGGAGCTCAGCTTCGCCGCGGTGGCGGACGATGGCAGCCTGATCGGCACGATCCAGTGCTGGCCGGTCGCGCTGGAGTGCGACGGCGGCGGCAGCGTGCCGATGGTGATGGTGGGGCCCGTCGCGGTCCAGCCCGATCGCCAGCAGGGCGGCATCGGCCGCATGCTGATGGAGCGGATGCTCGAAGCCGCACAGGCCTCGCCGCTTCCCGGTGCGGATGCGCTGATGCTGATCGGTGACCCCGAATATTATGGCCGCTTCTTCGATTTCACTGCGGAAGGAACCGGCGACTGGCGCCTGCCCGGCCCGTTCGAGGCCCGCCGCCTGCTTGCGCGCGGTGCCGGCGTGCCCGTCGGCCCGGGCATGATCGGGCCCCGTCTTCGACGCGCCGCCTGAGAGGTGAAACTCGCCTTCCGGGGCTTCCCATGCAGGACTTTGTCTGCTTGGGTCCCCGGCATGGCAAATCGTTCGCCACGCCGCCTCCGCGCCTTTCGCTCCCAGCGTCATCGGGGATGCGGAGAACGGGCCTCCCGTAGCGTATGTTTCGTAAACTTCCGCGGCCCCGCCCGCGCTGCCGGCTGAAGCGAATCGATGCCTTCCCCGCCCCCGCCCGACTTCGCCAGCCTCTCGCTCGCCGAGATTGCGCGCCTCGCCCAGGAAGACCGGCTGCCGCCGGTCGAGAGCTGGAACCCAGCCCATTGCGGGCATAGCGACATGCGCATCGCCCGCGACGGCACCTGGTTCCACCAGGGCTCGCCGATCGGCCGCATGCCGATGGTGCGGCTGTTCTCGACGATCCTGCGCCGCGAAGCGGACGGGCGCTTCGTCCTCGTCACGCCCGTGGAGAAGCTCGATATCGACGTGGAGGATGCGCCCTTCGTCGCGGTGGAGATGAAGCGCGAAGGCGAAGGCGCGGGCATGAAGCTCGCCTTTCGCCTGAACACCGGCGATCTCGTCGCCGCCGGCCCCGATCACGGCCTGCGCTTCGAGGAGCGCGAGGACGGCCCCCGTCCCTATCTCCACGTCCGTAGCGGGCTCGAGGCGCTGGTCGCGCGCAACGTCTATTACGAACTGGCCGAGATCGCGCTCGCCAATGGCAGCGCGCCGCCGGGCGTGTGGAGCAATGGCGGCTTCTTCGCGCTGGAGCCCGGCGCATGAGCCTGGCCGACCGTCTGCGGGCCGCCCTCGCGGCCGATCATTCGCCGCTGCTGCTGCCGGGCGATCATTTTGACTTCGACCCCGCGGTGCGCGGCAACCCGGCCGCGGTGCTGATCGCGGTCACCGATCGCCAGGCTCCCGGCGTGATCCTCACCCAGCGCACCGAGACGCTGCGCCGCCATGCCGGCCAGGTCGCCTTTCCCGGCGGCCGCATCGATCCGGGCGACGCCGGCCCGGTCGGCGCGGCGCTGCGCGAGGCGCAGGAGGAGATCGCGCTGCCACCCGATACCGTCGAGGTGGTCGGCATCACCGACAGTTATCGCACCGTCACCAACTATGTCGTCACCCCGGTGATCGGCGTGGTCCCGCCCGACCTGCGGCTCACCCCGTCCGAGGCCGAGGTCGCCAGCGTCTTCGAGGTGCCGCTCGCCTTTCTGCTCGATGCCGCCAACCAGCACGAGCGGGTGGCCGAATATCAGGGCCGCGAGCGGCGCTATTACGAGATTCTCTGGCAGGATCGCCGGATCTGGGGCGCGACGGCCGCGATGCTGGTCAATTTGTCGAGGCGGCTGCAATGGGCGGTATGATCCTTCCCGATGCCGAATGGCGCCATCGCGCCGGGCTGGCGCATCTGATCGAGGCGCTCGGCGAGGTGCGGTTCGTCGGCGGATCGGTGCGCGATACCCTGCTCGGCATCCCCGTCTCGGATCTCGACGTCGCCACGCCGCTTCCGCCCCAGCGCGTGGTCGAGCTGCTCAAGGGCGCCGGCATCCGCGCCGTGCCCACCGGCATCGGGCATGGCACGATCACTGCGGTGCTGGAGAGCGGCCCGGTGGAAGTCACCACGCTGCGCCGCGACGTCTCGACCGACGGGCGCCGCGCCACCGTCGCCTTCACCGACGACTGGCGCGAGGATGCCGCGCGCCGCGATTTCACGATCAACGCGCTCTATGCCGATCCGGCCACCGGCGCGATCTTCGACTATTTCGGCGGCCTGGCCGATCTGGAGGCACGCCATGTCCGCTTCATCGGCGATCCGCTCCAGCGCATCGCCGAGGATCACCTGCGCATCCTGCGCTTCTTCCGCTTCCTCGCCCGGTTCGGCGATGTCGCGGATCCGGCGGGGCTGGAGGCCTGCACGGCCCGGTCCCGGGACCTGATGGCGCTCAGCCGCGAGCGGATTCGCGACGAGCTGCTCAAGCTGCTGGTCGCGCGCGATGCCGTGCGCGTCGTGGAGCTGATGATCGCGCACGGCATCTTCGCACCGGTTCTGCCCGAGATCGGCCCGGACGGCACCGAACGGCTCGCGCGCCTGGCAGGGGCAGAGGCGGCCAGCGAGCTACCCCTCGATCCGATCCGTCGCCTCGCCGCGCTGATCCCACCGGATGCCAAGGCCGGGGAAGCGATCGGCGCCAGGCTCAAGCTCTCCAATGCCGAGCGCAAGGCGCTGCTATCCGCGCTCGTGCCGTTCTGGGGCTCGCCCTATGCGCTCGCCTATCGGATCGGAACGCGGGCGGCGATCGATCGCATCCTGCTGAGCGACTGGGAGCCGTTCGACAGGGATCTGGCGGTCCGGCACCTGGGGCATTGGGAGGTTCCGGTCCTGCCGCTGTCGGGCGGGGCGCTGGTCGAGCGCGGGCTGAGCAAGGGCCCGGAAGTCGCGCGGACGCTGCGGCTCGTCGAGGAGCAATGGATCGCGGAGCGGTTCCCCGATGCGGCACGCGTGGCCGAACTGGCCGATGCAGCCGTGGCTCAGGCGTTGCGCTCGGCCAGCAGCGCATAGGCTTCGTCGCGCTCCAGCGCGCGCGAATAGAGGAAGCCCTGGCCATAGGTGCAGCCCAGCGCCGCCAGGGTCTGGGCGAGCTCGTTGGTCTCGATGCCTTCGGCCGTGGTCTGCATGCCCAATGCCTGGGCGAGGCTGAGGATGGCGCGGACGATGGCGATCTTGTCGCGGTCGGCCAGCATGCCGGAGACGAAGCTGCGGTCGATCTTGAGCAGGTCGATCGGCAGCTTCTGGAGATAGGCGAGATTGGAGTAGCCGGTACCGAAATCGTCCATCGCCAGCGTGGCGCCCATGTCCTTGAGCGCGTTCATCGTCTGGGCGATGCGGTCCGGATCGGTGACGATCGCGCTCTCGGTGAGCTCGAGGGTCAGGCGCCTGCCGTCCACGCCGTGCCGCTCGAGCGCGCCCCGGACCATGGCGGGGACATGATCGCGCTGCAGCTGGATCGCCGACAGGTTGACCGCGACCTTGATGTCGCAATTGCCGTCCGAGGCGCGGTCCCAGGCCGCGATGGTCTGGGCCGCTTCCTCCATGGCCCAGCGGCCCAGCGGGATGATCAGGCCCGATTCCTCGGCGACCGGGATGAAGTCGTTGGGCGAAAGGCGCACGCCATCCTCGGTGGTCCAGCGGGCCAGCGCCTCGAACGACGTGATCTTGCCGGTCGCGAGATCGCAGATCGGCTGGTAGCAGAGCGTCATCTGCCCATTCTCGATCGCCCGGCGCAGCTCCGTCTCGATGCCGAACTGCTCGCGGGCGATGTCGAAAGTATGGGTCTGGTAGATCTCGGTACGCCCGCTCTTCTTCGCCCGCTTCACCGCGAACTGGGCGTTGCGCACCAGATCCTCGGGATCCCCGTCATTGTCGGCACCCAGCGCAATGCCGATCGAGCAGTCGACCCGGATCTCGAAGTCCGAGAGGCGGAACGGGTTGGCGAGTGCCGCCTGGATGCGCTTGGCCACGTGCAGCGCATCGCCGGGCCCCGCGTCGAGCGTGAGCAGCACGCCGAACTCGTCGCCGCCCATCCGGGCCAGCGTGTCGCGGCTGCGCAGCGCGCCCTTCATCCGCCGCGCCACGGTGATCAGCAGCTCGTCGCCCGCCAGGCCGCCCATGCAGGCATTGACCCGGCTGAACCGGTCGAGATTGACCACCAGCACCGCGAAATCGCGCGCATTCTCCGAAGTGATCGCATGTTCGAGCGCGTCCGAGAATCCGGCGCGATTGGGCAGGCCGGTTAGGCTGTCGGTCGCCATCTCGCGGCGCAGGCTGTATTCGGTGCGCAGCTCGGAAGTATGGTCGACCAGGGTGACCATGCAGCGCGGAAAGGAGCGACGGTCGGCGCGCTTGGCGAGCATCACCCGGAAATGCCGGGCATCGACCTCATCGCCGAACTGCCAGCTGATCTCGCACTGAATGTCGCTCGACTCGATGAAGCGCCGGAGGCGCGGGCCGAGCAGGCGGATGAGCGGCGATTCGCTGGCGACAGTGCCGAGCCCGGCCAGCCGGAAAGGCCGGTTCACCGCGTCGAAGGCGAAGCCATGCTCCTGCAGCTCGATGATCGCGGCCGGCACCGGCAGCATGTCGAGCATC
>JAESGN010000516.1_pt1 | contig 30614 bp, 20 predicted proteins | sample 9269731 | NCBI WGS metagenome assembly JAESGN01 (sample SAMN15720683, study PRJNA650826) | algae metagenome | isolation source: Mojavia pulchra JT2-VF2 and co-occurring heterotrophs from desert soil | place: USA: Cadiz Valley, Joshua Tree National Park, CA | collected 1998-06-08
CGGACGGGCTCAACTATTATCTCGCCACCCATCCGCAGGTGAAGCCGCGCGTGCTCGCCCGCTTCGAGCCGTGGATGGCGCTGAGCTTTTCGGAAGGCAGCATCGGCGGCGATATCGAGCGGGTGGCCTTGAGCCAGCTCGAGGCGTTCTACGGCAGGCAGCGCCTGGCGATGACCGAGGCCGAGAAGGGGCTGGTGTTCAAGGAGCCCAAGGGCTCGAACGGCATGGCGATCGCGCCCAGCCATACGAAGAACGGCCATGCGCTGCTGCTGATCAACCCGCACACCAGCTTCTTCTTCCGCTCCGAGCAGCAGGTGACGAGCGGCGAGGGGCTGAACGTCTATGGCGCCGCCACCTGGGGGCAGTTCTTCATCTATCAGGGGTTCAATGCAAAGGCGGGCTGGATGCATACGTCGAGCGGCGTCGATAATGTCGACGAGTTCGCGGAAGACATCGTCAGCAACGTACCGGGCACGGTCCTGGGCTATCGCTATGGTGCCGAGACGCGGCCGGTGACGGTGAAGAGGATCGCGCTGTCCTATCGCACGGCGAACGGGTCGCAGGCGCAGCGCAGCTTCCGGACCTATGCCACCCATCACGGCCCGATCGTCCGCATGACGGAGAGCGGCAAGTGGATCGCGGTGGCGCTGATGAACAAGCCAGTGGCGGCGCTGCAGCAGAGCTTCCTGCGCACCAAGGCCACCGACTATGCCGGCTTCATGAAGGTGGCCGAGCTCAGGGCCAACAGCTCCAACAACACGCTGTTCGCGGATTCCAGGGGCGAGATCGCGTTCCTGATGCCGCAGTTCATGCCGGCGCGCGACGATCGCTTCGACTATCGCAAGCCGGTGGACGGCAGCGATCCGGCGACCGACTGGAAGGGGCTGCACAGCCTCGCCAGCCTGCCCCAGGCCGTGAACCCGAAAAATGGCTGGGCCTTCAACGTGAACAACTGGCCCTGGACGGCGGCGGGTGCGGACAGTCCCAGGGCGGCGGATTTCCCGCGCTATTTCGATCAGGCCGGCGAGAATCCGCGCGGCGCCCATGCGCTGCGGGTGCTGAACGCGCGGGCGGACTTCACGCCGGAGACGCTGCGCGAGGCGGCCTATGACAGCTTCCTGCCCGCGCTCGACCGGCTGCTGCCCGGGCTGGTCGCTGCCTGGGAGAAGCTGCCGGACGGCGATGTGCGCAAGGCCAGGCTCGCGGAGCCGGTGGCGCTGCTCAGGGGCTGGGACCGGCGCTGGGGAGCGGCATCGACCGCGACCTCGCTCGCGGTGTTCTGGGGCGAAGCGCTCTGGGCGCCCGGGGCCCAGCCGGCGAGGGACGCAGGCATTTCGGTGTGGGACTGGATGGCGACGCGCGCCACCGATGCGCAGCGGATCGACGCGCTGGCCGTGGCGGCGGACCGCCTCACCCAGGATTTCGGCGATTGGCGCGTGCCCTGGGGCGAGATCAACCGGTTCCAGCGCAATGACGGCGCGATCGTCCAGAAGTTCGACGATGCGAAGCCGAGCATCCCGGTGCCCTTCCCCTCGGCGCAATGGGGCTCGCTCGCTTCGTTCGGCGCGAAGCGCTGGCCGGGGACCAAGCGCTATTACGGCACGAGCGGCAACAGCTTCGTCGCGACGGTGGAGTTCGGGCCGAAGGTGCGGGCCTGGGCAGTGACCGCCGGCGGCGAGAGCGGGCATCCGGACTCGCCGCACTTCACCGACCAGGCCGGGCGCTATGCGGCGGGGGACCTGCGGCCGGTCTATTTCTACCCCGAGGCGCTGAAGGGGCATGTGGTGCGGGCGTACCGGCCGGGAATGGACAAGTGACGGACCTGTCCGCCTTCGCGGACATGTTCGCATTGCCCGCGCCTCCTGCCGGTTGGTTCGATTACGGGTTTGCGGCCCTTGCCGATGGGCGTCTCGCCCTGATTCGGACGCGAAGGGACGTTGATCGCGAATATCGGCAGGCTCTGGAAGCGCTCCGCAATGGCGAATTTGCATCTCGCATGCCGGATCTATGGAAGGACAAGATCCGCCTGTCCGTCTTTGACGGTGCGGACGAGACGGACGTCGTGATCGTGCCCCCGGGCCATTATCCCGAAGTCGATCGATGGAGGGATGGGCGATGGCTGGTCGCATCGTCACGTGCCGCGGCGCATGAGCGCAATGGCTGCATCTACGCGGCCGATGGCCGCAAACTCGCCGCGATCGCGCTGGGGGATGGTATCGAGAATCTGCTCGCTGCCTCCGACGGGACTTTCTGGGTCGGCTATTTCGACGAAGGCGTTTTCGGTGGAGCGATTTCTTCCGGTGGCATCGTGCAGTTCGATGCGGCGGGCAAAGTGCTTTGGTCGTTCAATTCCACCGCGGCCCGGCATCTCGTGGACGATGCCTATGCCATGACCCTTGCGGGCAACGCGCTCTGGGCCTGTTTCTATTCGGACTTCCCCATCGCGCGCGTCGAGCGGGGAAAGCCGGTTTTCTGGTCAAATGCGATCGTTGGTGCGCGAGCCATCGCGGTCGAGGGGGATGTCGTGATGCTGGCCGGTGGCTATGAGGAGGAGAATTGCCGAGCTGCGATTCTGAAGCTCGAAAGAGAGACCAGTCGCCAAATCGGCAGTTTCCGGCTTCCGCCTGCCGAGCGTGGAGGCGCCACGCTGTTGAAAGGGCGCGGGAATGTCCTGCATGTAGTGCGGGACGGAATTTGGATGAGGACCACCGTCCGCCGCGCGCTCGAGGCGGCTTCGTCCGGGCGTTAGCCTCAGAACGGCAGTTCCTCGCCCAGCCGTTCCTCGAAGTTCGAGACCGTCACGCCGACCAGCCTTATCCCCTTGGGCGTGGGCAGCACCGAGCGGATCAGGGCGAGGCTCAGGTCGCGCAGCGTCTCGCGGCGGTCGACCAGCCCGGCGCTGAGGCTGCGGCTGCGCGTGATGATCTGGAAGTCGCCATATTTCACCTTCACGGTGACGGTGCGGCCGAATTCCTGCGCCTTCTCGCACCAGGCCCAGACCTCCTCGGCCATCTCGAGCACGCCGGCCTCGATCGCCGCATTCTCCACCAGATCGCGGTCGAAAGTGGTCTCCGAGCCCGAGGATTTGCGCGGCAGGTCGACATGCACCGGCCGGTCGTCCTCGCCGCGCGAGATCGCGTGATACCATTCGGCCGCGCTGCCGAAATGCGCGCGAAGGAACTCCAGCGGCTTGCCGCGCAGATCCGCACCGGTCTCGATGCCGAGCGCATGCATCTTCCTCGCGGTCACCGGCCCCACTCCGTGAAAGCGCGCGACCGGCAGCGTTTCCACCCAGGCGGGCCCCATCTCGGGCGTCACTGCGAACTGGCCGTTGGGCTTGCGCTGGTCCGAGGCGAGCTTGGCGAGGAACTTGTTGTACGAGATTCCGGCCGAGGCGGTGAGGCCGGTCTCCGCGAGGATGCGGGCGCGGATCTCCTTGGCGGTGGCCCAGGCGGTCTCGATCCCGCGCAGGTTCGCGGTGACGTCGAGATAGGCCTCGTCGAGCGAGAGCGGCTGGATGACCGGGGTATAGTCGGCAAAGATCGCGTGGATCTGCTTCGAGACGGCGCGATAGACGTCGAAGCGCGGCTTGACGAAGATCAGCTCCGGGCAACGCCGCATCGCGGTGACCGAGGGCAGGGCGGAGCGCACGCCGAACCGGCGCGCCTCGTAGCTTGCCGCCGCCACCACGCCCCGCGCCGCCGCATAGCCGACGGCGACCGGCTTGTCCCGCAGCGCCGGATCGTCGCGCTGCTCGACCGATGCGTAAAAGGCGTCCATGTCGACATGGATGATCTTGCGGACCGGCTGGGTCCCCATGTTCGGCCCCTTAGTCGTCCATCGGCTCCAGCGCCGCGGCGAAGATGCGCGTCAGGCGCTTCTCGAAGCGCTCGGTCTCCTCGGCGGTGCACATGTCCGGGTCGATGGCGAGCGTGTTGTGCATGATGCCCATGCCCATCAGCACGGCAAAGGCCATCGCGGCGCGCATCTCGGTATCCTGGCCGCCCAGCACGCGCGCGATCGGCTCCAGAATGTCGGTGTCGATCGTTTCGCGGATGATCTCGCCGGCCTTGGGCGATCCGATCGAATGCAGCAGGATCAGGATCTGGTCGATATGGATGTCGCGCTCGTCCTGCGGCAGGTCGTCCTTGTCGAAGAAGAGCTGAGCGAAATGCGCGGCGAGCGTCTCGCGCGTCGCGCCGTCCATGATGTCCTTGTCGTCGTCGCGCAGCGTTTCGCGGAACAGGGCTTCCTTGCTGCCGAAATAGCGGCTGACCAGCGCGGGATCGACGCCGGCATCGCCCGCGATCTCGCGCAGGCCGACATTCTCGTAATTCTCGCGCGCGAAGTGCTTGCGGGCCGAGGCGAGGATCGCTTCGCGCGTCGCGGCCGCGTTGCGCGACCGCGGCAGGGCCTGGACGGGCGGGATCATGGCCGCCTTTTTATCGCTAACAGCCGGGTAGTCAACCATTGTGGACATATGTCTACGATCGTTGACAAGTTCCCTGAACGCGCTTAGCGGGTGCCAAATCGGAAGTCGTTCGTTTCCAGTAACGGCACCGTGGAGGATGTCCGGCCAGGGGCACGGATTTAGGGATCGAACATGCATTCGAAGAACCGTCAGCTGCTTATCCCGGCTCTTGTGGCCGCGCTCGCTCTCGCCGGTTGCGGCGGTGGCGGACCGCAGATGCCGCAGCAGGGCCCGCCCCCCGTCACCGTCTCGGCGCCGCTGGTGCAGGACGTGGTCGACTGGGACGAGTTCGTCGGCCGCTTCGAAGCGATCCAGACGGTCGAGGTGCGCCCGCGCGCCTCGGGCTATCTCCAGGGCATCTGGTTCAAGGACGGCCAGTTCGTCCGCAAGGGCCAGCTGCTCTTCACCATCGATGCGCGTCCGGCCCAGGCCGCCGTCGCCCAGGCGGCGGCGCAGGTCGCCCAGGCCAAGGCCACGCTCGCCAATGCGCAGACCGAATATGCCCGCTCGGAGGCGCTGGTCGCCCAGCGCGCCGCCAGCCAGGAGGAGCTGGAGCAGCGCCGCGCCGCACTGCGCTCGGGCGCCGCGCAGGTCGCCGCCGCGGAGGCCAATCTGCGGGCGCGCCAGCTCGACCTCGGCTTCACGCGCGTCGTCGCGCCGCTGAGCGGCCGCATCTCGGAACGCAAGGTCGATGTCGGCAACTCGGTCACCGCCGACCAGACGGTGCTGACCACGATCGTCTCGGTCGATCCGCTGCACTTCGTCTTCCAGGGATCGGAAGCGCTGCTGCTGAAATATCAGCGCCAGGGCACCGGCGCCCAGAACGGCACGGCGATCAAGGTCAAGCTCTCGGACGAGAACGACTATACCCATACGGGCACGCTCGACTTCGTCGACAACGCGCTCGATGCCGGCGCCGGCACGATCCGCGCCCGCGCGATCATCGCCAATCCCGGCGGCTTCCTGAAGCCCGGCATGTTCGGCTCGGCCCGGCTCGAGGCGTCGAAGCCCTATCCGGCGCTGCTGGTGCCGGACACGGCGGTGATGGCCGATGCTGCGCGCCAGATCGTGTTCGTCGTCGACAAGAGCAACACCGTGACGGCGCGCCCGGTGCAGACCGGCCCGCTGCGCGGCAATCTGCGCGTGATCCGCTCGGGCCTGACCAAGGACGACCGAGTGATCATCGACGGCACCCAGCGCGCCCGCCCGGGCGTGAAGGTCACGCCGCAGCCGGGCAAGATCACGGAAGCGCCGGCGCCCGCCGCCGCGCCGCCGTCCGATCAGCCGGCCGGCACCGCGCTGCCCGCCGGCAACCGCTGAGGATAGGGCCATGAGCGAACCCCAGGCTCCCCAGCCCGACGCGCCCGTGCGCAGCGGCTTCTCCAGCTTCTTCATCGAGCGGCCGATCTTCGCGGCGGTGATCTCGGTGTTCATCACCCTGATCGGCGCCTTCTGCTATCCGCTGCTGGCGCTGTCGCAATATCCGGAGATCGCGCCGCCCACGATCGCGGTGAGCGCCTTCTATGCCGGCGCCTCGCCGGAGACGATCGCCGAGACGGTCTCGACGCCGCTCGAGCAGGAGATCAACGGCGTCGAGGGCATGCTCTACATGAGCTCGTCCTCCACCCAGGGCCAGGCGACCGTCACGGTCACCTTCAAGCCGGGCACCGATCTCAATGCCGCGCAGGTGCTGGTGCAGAACCGCGTCAACCTGGCCGTGCCGCGCCTGCCCGATCAGGTGCGCCAGATCGGCGTGACGGTGAACAAGCAGGAATCGGGCTTCCTGATGATCGTGGCGCTCACCTCGCCCGACAACAGCCTCGACGTCGATTACATGGGCAATTACGCCAATACCGTGATCCGCGACCGGCTGCTGCGCCTCGAGGGCGTGGGCACGGTGCAGGTCTTCGGCGGCGGCAATTACTCGATGCGCGTCTGGATCGATCCGGACAAGGCGGCGGCACGCAACCTGACCTCGGGCGAGATCGTCGCGGCGCTGCAGGCGCAGAACGTCCAGACCGCGGGCGGCGCGCTCGGCTCGGCGCCGACGGGCAAGGACAATCCGTCGTTCGAAGTGCCGGTGGACGTGCGCGGCCGCCTCGCCACGGTCGAGCAATTCTCCAATATCACGGTGAAATCCGATCCGACGGGCGCCGCGCTCACCAAGCTGGGCGACGTCGCGCGGATCGAGCTGGGCAGCCAGGACTATTCGATCCGCGGCTCGTTCGGCGGCCGGCGCGGCATCGCGCTCGCCATCGTCCAGCAGCCGGGCGCCAATTCGCTCAACGCGGCGGACCTGGTGCTGAAGGAGATGGAGACGCTCAAGAAGGACTTCCCGCAGGGCCTTCAATACACCATCCCCTACAACCCGACCGAATATGTCTCGGCGTCGGTGGAAGCCGTGCAGCACACGCTGCTCGAAGCGGTGGTCCTCGTCGTCGTGGTCGTCGTGATCTTCCTCCAGACCTGGCGCGCGGCGGTGATTCCGATCGTCGCCATCCCGATCGCGCTGGTCGGCACCTTCGCGGTGCAGCTCGCGCTCGGCTATTCGATCAACTCGCTGTCGCTGTTCGCGCTGGTGCTCGCCGTGGGCATCGTGGTCGACGACGCGATCGTCGTGGTCGAGGCGGTGGAGAAACACATCCGCGAGGGCAAGTCGCCGCGCGATGCCGCGCACCTGACGATGAAGGAAGTGTCCGGCGCGCTGGTCGCGATCGGCCTGGTGCTGGTCTCGGTGTTCATCCCGACGGCGATGGTCGGCGGCATCCCCGGCATCTTCTACCGCCAGTTCGCGGTGACGATCGCCGCGGCCTCGGCGATCTCGCTGCTCGTCTCGCTCACGCTGTCGCCGGCGCTCGCCGCGCTGCTGCTCAAGCCGCACCAGCATATCGACGCCGATAGCGGCCCGCGCTGGATGCGGCCCGTCAAGGTGGGTGCGGAGAAGTTCAACGAGGGCTTCAACTGGCTGTCGGACCGTTATGGCCGCGTCACCGGCCGGCTGATCCGCATGGGCCTGATCATGATGATCATCTATGCGGGGCTGCTCGCGCTCACCGGCTGGCGCCTCACTGCCACGCCGACGGGCTTCATCCCCGAACAGGATCAGGGCTTCCTGATCGGCGTCGTCCAGCTGCCGCCGGGCTCGTCGCTCGAGCGCACCAGCGAAGTCGTCGACAAGGCCTATGCCATCGCCGCCAAGACCGACGGCGTGATCGACGGCGCGGCCTTTGCCGGCCTGGACGGCGCGAGCTTCAGCCAGGCGTCGAACGCGGGCGTGTTCTTCATCAAGCTGAAGGACTGGTCGGAGCGCGGCAAGCAGCAGAGCGCCGAGGCGCTGGCCGGCCAGCTCACCGGCGCGATCGCCGGGCAGATCAGCGGCGCGAACATCTTCATGATCTCGCCGCCCGCGGTGCAGGGCCTCGGCAACGGCTCGGGCTTCGTGATGATGATCGAGGATCGCGCGGCCAATGGCGGCTGGCGCGGGCTCGAGGGCGCGACCGGGGCGATGATGGGCGCGGCGATGCAGGAGCAGAAGGTCACCCAGGTCTTCTCGCTGTTCAACACCGCCAATCCGCGCATCCGCGCCGATGTCGACCGCGACAAGGCGCAGATCCTCGGCGTGCAGCCGCAGCAGGTGTTCGACGCGATCGGTACCTATATCGGCTCGACCTATGTCAACGACTTCAACCTGCTCGGCCGCACCTTCCGCGTGACCGCGCAGGCCGAGCCGACCTCGCGCGACGACATCAGCGACATCGGCCGCCTGCAGGTGCGCTCGTCGAGCGGGCAGATGGTGCCGATCTCGGCGGTGGCAAGCTTCCATCGCGACTCCGGCTCGTCGCGCGTGGTGCGCTACAACCTGCTGCCCGCGGTGGAGCTGCAGGGCGCCGCCGCGCCGGGCGTCTCCTCGGGCGATGCGCTCGCGGCAATGGAGGCGATGGCGAGCAAGGTGCTGCCCCAGGGCTATGGCTATGAATGGACCGGCCTCGCCTATCAGCAAAAGGCGGCCGGCAGCTCGTCGGCACTGATCTTCGTGCTCGCCGTGGTGTTCGTCTTCCTCGTGCTGGCTGCCCAGTATGAAGCGCTGACGCTGCCGCTCGCGGTGATCCTGATCGTGCCGATGTGCATCCTGGCCGCGCTGCTCGGCGTGAACCTGCGGGGGATGGACAACAACATCCTCACCCAGGTCGGCCTTGTGGTGCTGATCGCGCTTGCCGCCAAGAACGCGATCCTCATCGTCGAGTTCGCCAAGCAGGGCGAGGAAGAAGGCATGAACCGGTTCGATGCCGCGGTCCACGCCGCCCGCTCGCGCCTCCGCCCGATCCTGATGACGTCGTTCGCGTTCATCTTCGGCGTGATCCCGCTGGCGATCGCCAGCGGCCCGGGCCAGGAGATGCGCCAGTCACTGGGCACCGCGGTGGCGTTCGGCATGGTCGGCGTCACCATCTTCGGCCTGATCTTCACGCCGATCTTCTACGTGCTGCTGCGCAAGCTGGGCGGCGGGAAGGTGGCGCATCACGGGTCCACGCCGGCGGCGCCGGAAACGCCTGCCGCCGCGACGGGAGAAGCGCAATGAAGCGGACCCTTGCCCTGATCGCCGCCGGCCTGACGCTGTCGGGCTGCGTGGTCGGCCCCAATTATGTCTCGCCCGCGCCCAAGGCGCCCGCCCAGGGCGACCTGAGCCAGGCAAGGGCGCCGGGCTTCGTCGCCGACGAGCCGCCGGCGGACTGGTGGAAGCTGTACGACGCGCCGGTGATCGACCGGCTGGTCGGCGAGGCGCTGGCGGCCAATACCGACCTGCGCGTCGCCGCGGCGAACCTGCGCCAGGCGCGGGCGAGCCTGCGCGAGACGCGGGCCCAGCGGCTGCCGACCACCAACGTCACGTCGAAGGCGACGCATGCCCGCGTGCCGGGCGCGTCGCTGGGCATTCCCGGCTCGTCGTTCGAAGGCGATACCTATGACGTCGGGCTCGACCTGAGCTATCAGGTCGATCTGTTCGGCAAGATCACGCGCGCGATCCAGGCCGGCCGTGCCGATCTGGGGGCGAGCCAGGCCGCCTATGACCTGTCCCGCGTCACGGTGGTGGCCGAGACGATCCGCGCCTATTCGGATGCCTGTGCCGCGGGCGAGCAGCTCAAGGTCGCGTCGCAGACGCTCAAGCTTCAGGAGGACACGTTCGACCTGACTCGCCGGCTCGAGGCGGGCGGGCGCGGTACCGGGCTCGAGACCAGCCAGGGCGCCGCCCTGCTGGAGCAGACCCGTGCCCAGGTTCCGGTCTATGACGCGCAGCGCAAGGCCGCGCTGTTCCGCCTCGCGGTGCTCACCGGCAAGCCGCCGGCGGACGCGCCCGCCGACGTGGCGAGCTGCGAGACGGTGCCGGTGGTGAAGCAGGCCATCCCGGTCGGCAATGGCGCGACGCTGCTTGCCCGCCGGGCCGATGTCCGTGCCGCCGAGCGCCGGCTTGCCGCCGCCTCGGCGCGGATCGGCGTGGCCACGGCGGACCTCTATCCGAACATCTCGATCGGCGGCTCGATCGGTTCGACCGCGCTGGCGCCCAAGGACATGTTCAGCAGCTCGAGCTTCCGCTTCAGCATCGGTCCGATGCTGTCGTTCAGCTTCCCGAACATGAGCGTCGCCCGCGCGCGCATCGCCCAGGCCGAGGCCGGGGCGGACGCCGCGCTCGCCACGTTCGACGGCACCTGGCTGACCGCGCTGCAGGATACCGAGACTGCGCTGGCCAATTATGTGGCGCAGGGCCAGCGCGTCGAGGCGCTGCGGCGCGGCCGCGACCAGAGCGCGGAAGCGGCCCGCATCGCGCGGCTGCGCTACCGCGCCGGTGCCGAACCCTTCCAGACCGTGCTCGATGCCGAGCGTTCGCTCGCCACGAACGAGCTGAGCCTGGCCCAGGCCGAGTCGAGCTTCTCCGACGCGACGGTCACCCTGTTCCTCGCGCTTGGCGGAGGTTGGCAGCAGTCTCCCCAGGGCTGAACTGCCGACCCCCGCCCCCGCGACCCCGCGTACCTTCCGGTGCGCGGGGGCGCGGCTGTTTCCCGCCGCGCCGGAACGCGGGGGAACATTGCTCTCTACCCCGAAAGCGTGGCTGACACAGCCCGCTAGGTTGGGGACGCATATTCTCCCCCGTCATCCCCGCTATCCCATCCTCGTCATCCCCGCGCAGGCGGGGATCCAGGGCCAAGGGCAAGGACGGCGAGGCTCGCCTTGCCGTTTCCGGCGAGCACTCGCGTGATTGCGGCGATCAGCCCTTGCCACCCCGGATCCCCGCCTGCGCGGAGATGACGGAAACAATCTCAAAGGCTTGTTTGGACTCTCAACTTGGCGCGCGCCCTGCATCCGTTCCATTGCCCGACCAATAATACAATGTGGCCTGACCATTCTATTGACAGTCGCGCGCGCATCGGCCTTATTGGCCTGACACCGGTGGCCAGCACGACTGGCGGCAAGCCAAGCCGGGAGACAGAGGGGGAGGGAGAGTCATGCGACGGACTGCTCTATTTGCTGGCACGGCGATCTGCGCCGTCCTGATGGCGACGCCTGCGTTCGCCCAGAACACCGATACCGATAGCCAGGCGAGCGCGCCGCAGGCGGAGGAGCCGAGGCCCGCGGACCAGATCGTGGTCACCGGGTTCCGCCGGGCCTATGCCGATGCGCTCAACATCAAGCGCGAATCCGATCAGATCACCGATTCGATCTCGTCCGACGGCCTTGGCCGCTTTCCGGACCTGAATGTCGGCGAGGCGATCCAGCGGATACCCGGGGTGCAGATCAACCGCGAGGCGGATTCGCGCAACGCCACCATCTCGCTGCGCGGCCTGCCGGGCTCGTTCGCGCGCACCACGCTGAACGGCGGGGGATTCGCCGATCCGATCCTGGGAAGCGCGACCAACACGTCGTCCACGCCGCTCGGCGCGTTCAATTCGGACATCTTCTCGTCGATCACGGTGATCAAGTCGCCCTCGGCGGCGAATCTGGCCGGCGGCCTTTCGGGCAATGTCGACCTGAAGATCGCGCCGGCGCTCGGCCGCAAGCAGGGTGGCTGGGTCAAGGCCTCGTACGAGTATAACGATCTGGGCGACCTGGGCAGCCCGGCCTTCTCGGCCGGCTACAACGCGCACATTACCGACAATTTCGCGGTGTTCGGCGTGGTCGCGTGGAAGGACGAGAAGTTCCGCCGCGATTCGATGTCGGTGAACAGCTGGGCGAACAAGCTCGGCTCGATCCAGGTCGGCAACCAGGCGGTGCCGGCGTCCAACCCCACCTATCAGGCGCTGATGGCGCAATATCCGGGCGGGGTCTATTATCCCACCCAGGTCCGCCAGTTCGTCCGCCTCAACAAGGGTCATCTGCTCACCGGCGCCGGCGGCTATGAATGGCAGGCGACCGACACGCTCAAGTTCGGCGCGACCGGCTTCTATACCGAGCGCAACCTCGACCAGGGCACCAACCACCTGCTCTATATCGACACGTCGGCGGGGAATAACGGCACCGGCGCGCTGTCGGCCACTTCGGCGGTGGCGCATTTCACCAGCCTGGGCACGCCCTATGTCGTCCAGACGCCGACCGGGCCGCGCGCGTACATCAACCAGTTCACCGCCGAAAATCTGCAGACCTACGATTCGATCCGCTCCGAGCCGGCCAAGCAGAAGACCTGGGCGATCAACCCCACGATCGAGTTCAAGGACGATCAGTGGCGAGTGACGGCGCAGGGCACGATCTCGCGCGCGCAGGTGCTTGCCAACCAGATCGAGCTGGACATCATCCAGAATCCCTATCGCAACCTGGGTTCGGCGGGCCTGAACGGCATCACCGCCTCGGTCTATACCGGCGGCACCAGCCTGCAGAACGCAGTGTTCGTCCTCAACACCCCCAACGCCTCGCACATCCCGACGGGCGGCTATCCGCTTGCCTCGCCGGCGAACCAGGCGACCCAGGCGGGCGCGCAGATGCCCGGCGTGGCCGCGGCGACGCTGGGCGATCGCTTCGGCGTCACCGGCACCAACGGCCAGTCGTGGAACGCGCTCGATGCGGTGCAGCTCGATATCGAGCGCAGCTTCGCCGGCAGCTTCCTTTCCGGCTTCCAGGTCGGCATGCGCTACGAGAACAACGAATATACCTCGATCGGCTCGCGCAACACCTCGATCGGCGCGGTCACCGCCAATGTCACGCCGGCGATGTCGCTGGCGAACCCCTATGTGAACGACTTTTTCGGCGGCACCGCGGGCGGCTATACCAGCAACTGGCGCAGCATGGACGTGAACCAGGTGCTCGGCGCGATCACGCCGGTGGTGCTGACGACGCGCCCCTCGCAATATGCCAACGGCCTGCCGCCCCAGTTCGCCATGGGCCAGCAATATGGCGTGTTCCTCACCCCCTATGGGCTGGTGAACAATTATTGGGATCCCAATTACTGGAACAACAACTTCACCAACACCAAGAAGGTGATGTCGGCCTATGCCATGGCCAAGTTCGACGGCGATCTGTTCGGCATCCATGTCCGCGGCAATGCCGGCGTGCGCTACGAGGCGACGACGCAGAAGATCGATGCGCTCGACTGCCGCAATTGCCTGGCCGGGCTTTCGCTGCTGCCGCTGCCGGTCAACCACAGCATGAGCACGCGCACCTACAAGCAGAGCTACGACTATTGGCTGCCCTCGGCGATGTTCGCGGCGGACCTGGCCAAGAACCTCGTGTTCCGCGGCGCCTATTACCAGACCTATGTCCGTCCGCAGCCGCGCGACAATGTGCCGACGACGACGATGCAGATCCCCGATCCGGCGGTGCTCGGCACGCCGACCTACAATGTGATCATCGGCGCGACGAATCTGAGCCCCTATACTTCCGACAGCTATGACCTGTCGCTCGAATGGTACAACCGCCCCGGCGGCGCCTTCGCGATCGCGGTCTATCAGAAGGACATCCAGGGCTATGTCGGCCCGATCACCGATCGCCGCGTGCTGTGCCCCGCCAACGGCATCTACAACGGCATCGATTTCGGCCTGGGCGCGCTGCAGGACGACGGCACCAACTGCAACATCCTGGGCAGCAATCCGGGCGCGCGCGTGCAGGCGAGCGGCGTCACCAACCAGAAGCCGATGCGGGTGCGCGGCGTCGAGGTCTCGGTGCAGCAGAACCTCGATTTCCTGCCGGGCTTCCTGAAGTATCTCGGCGGCGCGGCGAACTACACCTATACCGATATCGACGGGAAGGATGCGCAGGGCAATCCGATCACCCTGCCGAGCGTCGCCAAGCACAACATCAACCTGATCGGCTATTACGAGACCAAGCTGTTCGGCGTGCGCGTGGTGTTCAACCATCGCGGCAAATACGACCTGGCGGCGGGCAACAGCTTCGTCGGCGATGCCCGCACCGTGAAGGCACGCAGCCAGCTCGATGCCTCCGCCTCGCTCAACATCATGAAGAACTTCTCGATCTCGGTCGACGCGTTCAACCTGACGAACGCGACCCGCTCGGAATATGAGAATGATCCGATGCTGCCCCGTCGCATCGACTATGACGGCCGGACCTATACGCTGACGATCCGCAGCAACTTCTAGCCCTTGTGCGGAGCGGCTGATCTCCCGGCGCTCCGCACCTTTTCGAAAAGGCCGCCCGATGAAACTGCTTCTCTCCAGCGCGGCCGCCCTGCTGGCGTTCGGCGGCCTTCCTGCCTTTGCTCAGGACCATGCGATCCTCGGCGCTGGCTTCGCCAGGGCAGTGGCGCCGGACGATCCCGTCGCCCGGCAGATACGCGGCCGGGCGGACGCGGCGCTGGAGCGTCCGCCGGGGGCGATCCCGCAGCTCCACACCGAGGGGACGCTGCCGGGCAAGGGCATCCGCGAGATCAGCCTCAAGGCCAAGCAGGACCAGGGGATCGTCCTCGCCCTGGCGCTCGCCTGGCGGCTGACCGGCGAGCGGCGCTATCTCGACCAGGCGGCGCGCTATCTGGCGAATTGGGCGGACGTCTATCAGATGTCGTTCAACCCGATCGACGAGACCGGGTTCGATACGCTGCTGCTTGCCACCGACCTGACCGAGGCCGACCTGCCGCCCGCGCTGCGCGGCAAGCTGGATGGTTTCTGGCGGAAGATGGCGGCGGGCTATCTCGATGCGATGGATGCCGGCCCGAGGAACGCCGGCACCAACTGGCAGAGCCACCGCGTCAAGCTGGCGACGATGGCCGCGTTCCAGACCGGCGACGCGACGCTGATCGCCCGGGCGCGCGCGGCGTTCCGCAAGCAGGTGGGCACGAACATCCAGGCCGACGGATCGGTGTTCGACTTCCACGAGCGCGATGCGCTGCACTATGTCACCTATGACCTCGACCCGCTGCTGATGGCGGCGCTTGCCGCCCGCGCGCATGGCGAGGACTGGTATGGCTGGAAGAGCCCCTCGGGTTCGAGCCTGGCCGGCGCGCTCGCCTGGCTGGAGCCCTATGCCATGGGCGAGAAGATTCATGTCGAGTTCGTCCATTCGCGGATCCAGTTCGACCGCGACCGGGCCGCGGCCGGGCAGAAGGAATATGCGCCGCATCCCTGGGATCCGGGCAATGCGGTGAACAGCTATGCGCTCGCCCGGCTGCTGGCCCCCGGCTATCGCGACTTCGCCGCGAAGCTTGCCGAGCGCACCGGGCGCCAGCCGGCCGACTGGATCGTCTTGCTCGGCCGCTGAGCGATTCCGCGCTGGACAGGAATCGCGGCGGCTGGCTATCCGCCGGCAAATGCCAGTCATTGCCACCGTCATGAATTCGACCACCGGCCAGCCGATCCAGAAGATGCGCTTCGGCCGCATGCCCAAGCCCTGGGCCTCGTTCACTCTCGAAAGCGGCGAACTGGTCGCGATCGACCGCGTCGATATCGGCAAGCCGGCGCCGGGCAAGGTGGTGGTGCCGGTCTCCGTCTGGGTCACCCCGAAGAAATAGGCGAGCGCCGCGCCGCCCAGGCGAAGCCCGCGACATAGAGATAGGCGAGGGCGGGCACGGCAAAGGCCCAGCCAAGCCCGGCCGTGTCGGCGATGCCGCCGGCGATCAGGGGCAGCGCCGCGCCCGGGCCGACCGCGAGGACAAGCAGCCCCGAAGTCGCCGCCGCGGGCGTGCGCGAGCGCTCGAGCGTGAGCGCGAAGATCGTCGGGAACATGATCGAATTGCACAGTCCCACCGCGAGCAGGCACCAGGCGCCGGGCCCTCCCGGCAGCACCAGCGAGGCGAGGCAGAGCGCGGCGGCGGCAAGCCCCGCCAGCAGCAGCAGGCGCGGTGCGGGCACGAAGCGCAGCAGCCAGCTGCCGGCGAAGCGCCCGAGCAGCGCGCCGCCCCAATAGAGATTGGCGACCCAGGCGCCCGCCACGTCGAGCGGCAGGCCGAGAGTCTGGGCCTGGGAGAGATAGAGGATCAGCGTGCTGCCGATCGTCACTTCGGCGCCGACATAAAGAGCGATGCCAAGCGCGCCGCGCCATGCCCAGCGCGAGCGCAGCGCGGCGAGCGCACCGCCGGCGGCGGGCGGCTCCGGCATCGCGGCGGCGGCGATCGCGCGGCGCGCGGCGAAGGCCAGCACGGCGAGGCCGGCGACCAGCAGCGCCATCACCAGATAGGCCTGCATCATCGCGGCGATGCCCGCGGCGCGCCCGGCCGCCGAGCGGATCGGCTCGGGCGAATGGAACACCGCGCCCGCCAGCACGAAGCGCGCGCCGAAATGCACGCCGCAGACCACGCCGAGCGCGTTGAACGAATGGGCGAGGGTGAGCCGGTAATGGCTGCGCTCGGGCGGGCCCAGCGCGGCGGCGAGCGGATTGGCGGCGACCTGGAGGATGGTCACTCCGCTTGCCAGCACGAAGATCGCGGCGAGCACCACCGCGAAATCGGGCAGCCGGCCCATGGCCTGCATCACCAGGCAGCCGCCCGCCATCACGGCGAGCCCGGCCAATATCGTCCGCATCGCGCCGAGCCGGGCGAGCATCGCCGCGGCGGGGAGCGACAGCAGGAAGAAGGCGACGAACGAAGCGATCTGGGTGAGCAGCGCCTCGGTATAGCCCAGCCCGAACACCCGCCGCGCCGCCGCGATCAGCGGATCGTTGTTCGCGCAGACAAAGCCCCAGCCGAAGAACAGGGCCGTCACGCTGGCAAAGGCGAAGCGCGTCGGGGCGGCGGGTTCGCTCAACGCGGCTTTCGCCAGCGGAAGGTCGCGGCGCCGTGCGGGGCGAGGCGATAGGCGAAGCGGCTGCCCTCCGCCGCCACGTCCAGCTCCTGCGCCGTCGCGGCGGCGTTGAACGCGATCAGCACGCGGCTGCCGTCGGGATTGGCATAGGCGACCGTCTCGATCCCGCCCGGCGTGCTGGTCGCGTCGATCCGCCAGGCGCCGGGGCGGACGAAGCGCGAGGCCTGGCCCAGGGCATAATATTCGGGATTGCGCGTGATCGCGCCCGACTTGCCGTCGATCGTCACCACGCCGCGGCAATCGTTGCAGCCGCCCAGATGGGGGCCGTGATTCTCGTCGAGCGCGAGGTTCCACATCAGCACGCCGCGCGCCCAGTTGCGCGGGGCGCCCATCACCAGCGTGCGCAGCGTCCAGCTCCAGCTGTCCGCCCAGGGGCCCGACCAGTCGCCGCCCGAGCATTCGGTGAAGAACACGTCCTTGTCCGGAAACGCATCGCGGACCTTGGCCTGCGCCGAAACGTCGCCGCCATAGCAATGCCAGGCCACGCCCGTGACGTAACGGCTGGCGGCGGGATCGGCGAGCACGCCGAGCGGATGCTCGGGCTTGTCCCAATTATGGTCCCAGTCGAGGATCCTGGTCTTCAGCCCCATCCGCGCGAATTCGGGGCCGACATGGTCGCCGATGATCCGCGCGCGCTGCGCGGCGGAAAGGCGCATGCCGGGATAGTTTTCCGGCTCGAAGTCGGGCTCGTTCTGGATGCTCAGATAGTCGATCGGGCCGATCTCGGCGGCAAAGGCCTGGACGGTCCTGCCGAGATAGCGGGCGAAGGGCGCATAGGCTTCCGCGCGCAGCGTGCCCTTCACCAGCGAGTCGGTCGACTTCATCCAGCCCGGCGCGCTCCAGGGCGAGATCATCACCGCGAGCCGGGGATTGATCGCGCGCGCGGCGCGGGCAGTGGGGAGCACGTCTTCCCTGGCGGGCGCGATCGAGAAATGCGCGAGCGCCGGGTCGGTCTCGCCCTTGGCCCGGTCGTCATAGCTGTAATGGGTGCGCGAGAAGTCCGACGCGCCGATGGTGAGGCGCGTGAAGGCGAAGCCCAGGCCCTCGTCGCCGAACAGCTCGCGGAGCAGCGCGCCGCGCTGGCGGGCATCGAGCCGATGCTGGATCAGCCAGGCCGAGGCATCGGTGATCGCCGCGCCGAAGCCGACCATCCTCTGGTAGCGCTTGCCCGGATCGACCGTGATCGTCCCGCCGGCGCCGCGCCGGAGCGGAAGCGCGGGCTGCTTCGCCAGCAGCGCCGACTTGTCGGGCAGGGTGAGCCAGACCTCCACTTGCGGCGGGGGCGCGGGCGCGGCGGCGGTAGCGGCCAGCAGGGCGAGGGCGGGCAGGATGCGCATCATGTCTCTCCTCATCGGGCAGTCAGGCTGTTAGCGTCGCGGCCATGAACCCCATGCGCAGCCGGCACGGCGTCACGCCCGCGATCTTCCAGGAAATCCGCGCGGCCGGGGAGCCCGTGGTGATGAAGGGGCTCGCCGCCGACTGGCCGTTCGTGCGCGCGGCGGACGCCGCGGCCTATCTGCGCGGCATGGCGCTGCCCGGCACGGTGCACTACATGCGCGCGCCGCCCGAGGTCGAGGGGCGCATGCATTATGGCGCGACGATCGGCGCGCGCAATTTCACTCGCGAGGAAGCGCCGTTCGCGCGTTTTCTCGACCGGCTCGCCGAACAGGCCGGGGCGGAGCGTCCCGAGGCGCTGGCGCTGCAGGGATTGCCCGCGCCGCAGCTGATGCCGGGCTTTGCCGAGGCCAATCCGATGGCGCTCGTCCCCGGCATTGCGCCGCGCCTGTGGATCGGCAACGCCGCCAAGGTGGCGATCCATCACGATCCGACCGAGAATATCGCGGTGGTCGGCGCCGGCCGCCGGCGCTTCACGCTGTTCGCGCCCGAGCAGGTGGGCAATCTCTATATGGGCCCGTTCGATCCGACGCCGGCCGGCGTGCAGGTGAGCATGGTCCATCTGACCGCGCCCGATCATGCGCGCTATCCGCGCTTCGCCACCGCGATGGCGGCGGCGCTGGTCGCCGAGCTCGATCCGGGCGACGCGATCTACATCCCCTATCAATGGTATCACCATGTCGAGGCGCTCGACCGGTTCAACGTGCTGGTGAACTATTGGTGGGACCCGGTGCCGGACGCCTCGCCCTGGGAGGCGATGATGCACGGGTTCGTGAGCCTCAGGAGCCTGCCGCCCGACCAGCGCCGCGCCTGGCGGGCGATGTTCGACCGCTATGTCTTCCTGACGGACGGCGACCCCGGCGCCCACCTGCCGCCCGAGGCGCGCGGCGTGTTCGGCGCCACGTCGCCCCAGGCGATCGCCCAGATGCGCGCGATGCTGTTCGACGGGCTGCGGAAAAGGCTGGGGCGCTAGGAGGATCATTCCTCCCCCGGAAGGCACCTCCGGGGGAGGGGGACCGCCGCCGGAGGCGGTGGTGGAGGGGGCAGTCCCCCTTCGTTGGCGCGTGGCCCCCTCCACCACGCGACTGCGTCGCGCGGTCCCCCTCCCCCGCTCCTGCGGAGCGAGGGAGGAATGCAAGGCCCGGGTGCCGTCACGCCTGAAGGCTAGGCCGCGCATGTCTTGGCCACGAATTCGGCATGGTCCGGCATCAGGCCCACGCACCGGGCGATCACTCGCTGGATGTTGCCGAGATACTCCTCGACCTGCGCCTCGGGCTTGATGTCGACCAGCGGATCATAGCCGCGCGGGATCACGCCCTGGCCCAGGAACACCTGGATCCAGCTCTCTTCGGTGAACAGCTCGTCGTCCTCGCGGAAGACGCGGCCGTTCGCGGCGAACAGGTCGATCTTGCGCTGGAGCGTGTCGGGCACTTCCATGTCGCGGCACTGGCGCCAGAAGGCGGTGTCGTCGCGGCTGGTCGCCTTGTAGTGGAGGATGATGAAGTCGCGGATGCGCGCATATTCGAAGTCGGCCTGGCGGTTGAATTCGGCGATCGTCGCGGGATCGAAGCCGCGATCGGGGAGCAGTCGGACCAGGCGGATCACCATGGCCTGGATCAGGTGGATGCTGGTCGATTCGAGCGGCTCGAGAAAACCCGAGGCAAGGCCGAGCGCGACGCAGTTCCGGTTCCAGATCCGCTTTCGCTTGCCGGTGGTGAAGCGCAGCTTGTTGGTGTCCGCGAGCTGCGCGCCGTCGAGATTGGCGAGCAGCTGGGCTTCGGCCTCCTCGTCGGAGATGTGCGCGCTCGAATAGACATGCCCGTTGCCGGTGCGGTGCTGGAGCGGGATCCGCCACTGCCAGCCGGCGGTGCGCGCGGTGGCGCGGGTATAGGGAGTGAACGGCTCGGTGCGGGCGCAGGGCACGGCGATCGCGCGGTCGCAGGGCAGCCAGTGCGTCCAGTCCTCATAGCCGGTCTTCATCGCCTGCTCGATGATCAGCCCTCGGAAACCCGAGCAGTCGATGAACAGGTCGGCGGCGATGGTTTCGCCATCCTCCAGGGTGACCGACTGGACGAACCCGTCCGCACTGCCCAGCGCGACGTCCACCACCTTGCCCTCGCGCCGCCGCACCCCGCGCGCCTCGGCATAGGCGCGCAGGAACTTGGCATAGAGGCCGGCATCGAACTGGAAGGCATGGGCGATATGGCCGATCGGGCTCTCGGCCATCTTGGGATCGGCGCGCATGAACTTGTTGGCGCGGGCCGCCGCGCTGTTGATCGAATAGGCGGAGAAGTCCGCGGCGCGGCCCTGGGCGCGCATCTTCAGCCAATATTGGTGGCAGCGCAGCCAGCCCAGGTCCTGGCCGATCACGCCGAAGGAGTGGAAATAGGCATCGCCCCTGTGCGCCCAGTCGACGAACTCGATGCCGAGCTTGAAGCTGCCCTGGGTGCGGCGGATGAAGTCGTTCTCGTCGAGCTCGAGCAGCTCGTTATATTTCTTGATCGCCGGGATCGTCGCTTCGCCCACGCCGACCGTGCCGATCTCCTCGCTCTCGATCAGCGTGATCTCGTACAGCCCCTGGAAGAGCTTGCCGAGCAGCGCGGCGGTCATCCAGCCCGCCGTGCCGCCGCCCACGATCAGGATGCGCTTGATCTGCTGCATGTCGCGCCCCTTGCCTCCCCGTTTCTTTCTTCACCCTGCCAGCCTCAATTCCCTTCGTCATGCTGAACTTGTTTCGGCATCCGGCGCACCACGGGCGATATCCTTCGCGGCAGGTCGGGCCTTGAAACAGGGTCAGGGTGACGAAGGGGAGGCTAGCAGGCGGTCGGCACCGCCGGCTCCGGCAACGCGCCGGTCCGGCCCGGCTTCGCATAGCTGAGGCCATAGCCGCGGGCGAACTGCACCACATTGCCGGGTCCCTCGCCGGTGGAGCAGGCCGAGCCCGGCCAGGCGAAGGAGAGGCGCGCCGAAAAGTCGTGGCGTCGGCCGACGAGCAGATCGGCCAGGCCCTCGCCCTCGGTGCCGGGCAGGAACGCGGCGACAAAGGCATCGGACAAGTTGATCAGGTCGTTCGCATAGGCCGGGCGCCCGGAATAGAGCACCGACACCACCGGCGCGCCCTTGCCCGAGACGCGCCGCAGCACCGCGAGATCGTCCGGGTGGAGGGCGCTGTGCGCCGCCGGCCTGGGCGCGCGGACATCGCCATTATATTCGGCATAGGGCGTCTCGCCGATCACTGCGACCACTGCGTCGAACCTGCCCGGATCGACGTCCTTGCCGTCTTGCGAGAAGGTCACGTTGGCGGTGCCCAGCGCGTCGCGCAGCGCGGCGAGCAGGGTGGTGCCGCCCTTGAAATCGGCATTGCGGTTCTCGGTCCCCTGCCAGGTGAGCGACCAGCCGCCGGTCTGGTTGGACAGGCTGTCCGCGCTGGCGCCCACCACCAGCACACGCTTGCCCGCCGCCAGCGGCAGGACGCCGCGCTGGTTCTTGAGCAGCACCACCGATTTGCGCACCGCTTCGCGGCCCAGTTCGCGCGCGGCCAGCGCATCGGCCTTGCCGGCAAAGGCGCCGCCGTTCGGGTTGCGCTCGAACAGCCCGGCGCGCAGCTTGACGCGCAGGATGCGAGTCACCGCGTCGTCGATCCGCGCCATGGCGATGCGGCCCTCGCGCACGTCCGCCACGGTGTTGGCGATGAACGCCTTCCAGTCGTCGGGCACCATGATCATGTCGATCCCGGCATTGACGGCCTGGGGGCAATGATCCTTGGTGCAGCCCGGCACCTGCTGGATGCCGTTCCAGTCGGACACGATCAGCCCGTCAAAGCCCAGCCGGTCCTTGAGCACGCCGGTCAGCAAGTCGCGGCTGCCGTGCATCTTGCCATGGTCCTGGCCGGCGGCGGTGTCGTTCCAGCTGCTGTACGAGACCATCACCGTCTGCACGCCGGCTGCGAGCGCGGGATAATAGCCGGCGCCGTGCACCTGGATCATGTGGGTCCGGGCGGCGCGGTTCTCGCCCTGGTCGATGCCGTCGAACGTGCCGCCATCGCCCAGGAAATGCTTGGCGGTGGCCACCACGTCGCCATCGCCCGTCAGGCCGCCCTGCAACCCATGGACCATGGCGCGCGCATAGGCGGCGACGATCGCCGGATCGCTCGAATAGCTTTCATAGGTGCGGCCCCAGCGGCGGTTCTCGCTCACTGCCAGGGTCGGCGCGAACACCCAGGAGATGCCGGTCGCGCGCACCTGGCGGGCGGTGGCGCGGCCGATCCGCTCGACCAGCGCGGGATCGCGCGCGGCGCCCAGGCCGATATTGTGCGGGAACAGCGTCGCCCCCGCGACATTGCCGTGCCCGTGCACTGCGTCGGTGCCCCAGATCACCGGCACCCGCACCGCCATGTCGGTCGCCATCGAGGCGCGGTAATAGGCGTCGGACAGCGCGGTCCAGTCGGTGACGGCCGCGTCCTTCCGCATTCCCGGCCAGGCGCCGCCGCCGTTGAGGACCGAGCCGATATAATGGCGCCGCACCTCGTCCGGCGTGATCGAGCGGATGTCCGCCTGGGTCATCTGGCCGATCTTCTGCTCGAGCGTCATGCCGCGCACGATGCCGGCAATCCGCGCCTCCATCGCCGCGTCGGGCGCGGTGGGGGAGCGGAGCGCCGGCCAGTCCTGGCCGTGCCAGAGCAGGTCGCCGCCCGCGCCGGTGCCGGCGCAGCTCGCCAGCAGGGGAAGGATCAGCCAGAGCCCGGATCGCAGCGCTTTCATCTTGTTACTCATCCGCAAGGGGCGGCACGCGGGCCGCGAGGATAAAAAAGGGGAGGCGCCGGCATTGCCGTGCACCTCCCCTCGAACGCCCGGAAGGTCGACCCGGGGGGAGGAAATCAGAAGCGGTAGTTGAACCCCAGCAGGAACTGGCGGCCATATTTCTCATAGGTCTCGGGCAGCGGCGTGCCGTCGCTGGTGTGGGTGCCGCCGGTGTCCAGCCCCAGCCGGGTGCGATAGGGCGAGTCGGTCAGGTTGCTGACCTGGAGCAGCACGCCGAGGCCCTTCAGCGCCGAATTGTCCGGGAAGGTATAGCCGATCTGGGCGTCGAGCTGCCGGTCCGCCAGGATCTCGGTGTACCCGCGATTGGTGAACAGCTGCACCGTCTCGCCCTTGTAGGCCGAACGGAAGCGATAGCTCGCCCGCGCCTGGAAGCCCCATTTCTCGAAATAGCCGGTGACGTTGTACACCGTGCCGGACAGGCCCGGGATGCGCACCACGTCGTTGCCGTCGGTGGGGTTGAGATCGGATTCCGTGTAGGAATAGCTGCCGGTGAACCCGAAGCCGTCCAGCGCCGGGATGATGCGGCCGATCTCGATCGCGCCGCTGACCTCGATGCCCTTCAGATTGCCGCCCGGCCCGTTGGCCGGCATCGTCACCTGCCCGAACGAGCTGATGTTGACGTTGCTCGGAATCTGGTTCGTCGGGATCGGCAGGCCCGAAAAGTCGATCGCGAAGTTGCGATTGTAGATATAATTGTCGAGCCATTTGTAGAAGCCGGCGACGCTGACATAGGTCGCCTTGCCGATGTACCATTCATAGGCGACGTCCAGCGCCTTGGCGCGCCAGGGCTGGAGGTTCGGGTTGCCGCCGGTCGCCGACCAGGGGAAGACCGTGCTGCCCGGCGCGCAGGGCGGGCTGCCGCCGCACGGATTGGTGGTGAAGCTCGGCGTGAAGTTCGCGCGCATGTCGTCCATGCGCGGGCGCGCCAGCACCTTGGACGCCGCCAGGCGGATGCGGTGGCCGCCGCCCAGGTCGTAGATCAGGTTCGCGCTGGGGAGCACGTCGGTGTAATGCGCGGTCACGAACACTTGCGACAGCGCGATCGGAGTCAGCGTCTGGTTGATCCGCAGGCCGGACGACGACTGGAACTGCTCCACCACCTGCACGCCGACATTGCCGCGCAGCCGGCCCCATTCGATGTTCGCCTTCGCCTTCCAGGTGATGACGTCTTCCTTGATCTTCCACGCCTTGTCGAAGTGGTTGGCGTCCTCCAGCGGGGTCTTGTTGTAATAGGTGTCGAGCGCCGCGGGCACGTTCCAGGCGATCACGTTGCCGAAGCCGACAAAGTCGAGCGAAGTCGGATCGAGCATGAATTGCGAACCGACCGGCACCTGCGCCCGCCCGTTCTTCAGGTTGAGGTCGAGCTCGTCGACGGTCTTGCGCTTGTTGCGCTGCGTGTAGTTCACGCCGAGCTCGATGTTCCGGAGGAACCCGCCGATCTCCCGGCTCAGCATGAAATCGACGGCGCCCAGCTCTTCCTTGACGTGCGGCGACTTCATCAGGCCGTCATGGCCCCAGCCGCCCCAGGGCGCGCGATCGCCGAGCGAGACCTGGCTGGCATTCGCATAGTCCAGGCCGAAGCCATAATGCGGGAAGGCGCCGTCGATCGGGAACGAGAAGTCGTAATTGTCCATGGTGCGGGTCTGGAACGGGCCCACGCCATAGCCGCCATAGGTCTCGATATAGGTCTCGTCGCGCTTGTTGGTCGAATAGCTCAGATCGGCGACGAAGCGGGTGCGCTCGTCGAGCTGGAATTCGTTGTTGAGCCCGGCCGAGAACAGCTCGTCCTTGCGCTCGTTATAGTCGTTGCGCAGGATCGGAACGGCGTTGGTGATGTGGCCCGAGGTCCCGATCGCCGAGCCGCCCAGCTGGCTGGTGCCGATGTTGGAGAAGGTCGCATTGTCCGCCCAGCCGTTGGAGAACCACTGCGCGCCGCGGATCACTTCCTTCTGCTTGAAGCGCGAATAATAGACGTCGAGCACGCTGTGGATGCTGTCGCTCGGCTTCCATTCGAGCGTGCCCATCACGCCGTCGCGCTGGTTGCGGCGGCTGGTCGCCCAGGCTTCCTGGCCGTTGAGCTGCAGCGCGTTGTCGGCGGAATCGGGCGTGACGGTGTTGGGGCTGCACGGATTGGCGACCGTCGGCTGGCAGATGCCGCCGAACGCCTCATAGCCATAGGCCTTGTAGTGATCGACATGGCTCGGCGAATCGAGATGCGCATAGCCGAGCGACCAGCCGAGCGTGCCGGCGGCATTCTGGTCGATATAGCTGAGCGTGCCGCGCCAGCCCCATTTGGAGATGTCGGCATTGCGGCCGCCATCGGCATCGAGCTCGCCGCGCAGGTTCATCGCGATCGCGCGCTTGCCATAAGCGAGCGGACGCACGGTGCGCAGGTCCGCGCTGCCCGACAGGCCCATGCCGGCGATGGCGGCATCCGGCGTCTTGTACACCACGACGCTCGACAGCAGCTCCGCTGGATACTGGTCGAACTCGACGGCGCGATTGTCGCCCGAGCTGGCCTGTTGCCGCCCGTTGAGCAGCGTGGTGGTGAAGTCGGGCGCGAGGCCGCGGATCGAGATCACCTGGGCGCGGCCGTTGACGCGCTGGGCGGCGAGGCCGGGCAGGCGGGCGATCGACTCGGCGATCGAGACGTCGGGCAGCTTGCCGATGTCCTCGGCCGACACCGCCTCGACGATCGAGGCCTGGTCGCGCTTGATGTTGATCGAATTCTGCAGGCCGGCGCGCAGGCCGGTCACGACGATGGTGCTTTCCTCGGCCGGCACCTGGTCCTGCGCCCGGTCTTCCCTGGCCCGCGTGGCGCCGTCCTGCGCCCAGGCATGGGCTGGCAACGTTGTCGCCAGAGCCAACGTCGAAATCGTGAGTCCGAGATTGCCCTTGGCGCGCTTCATAGCGCGCGCATGCGGACGCTCCGCCATTGCCTCTTCCCCTCTCATATCAGGCGGCCGTTATCGGCCGTCTCTGTCCCCGTTGCGCGCCTCGAGAAAACTGGAAGCGCTTCCAATTGGTATCATCGCGTCGCGCGAAATTGTCAACGCGTTACAGAAAACGCTTACGAAGGGGCTGGGTCCGGCGGGTTTCAGCCGCGCGGCGGCGCGACCGATTCGCGCAGCACGAGGTGATGGTCGATCGCGTCGAAGCCCGGCGTGCCGGTGCCCTGGCCGCGCAGCAGCGTCTCGACCAGGCGCTCCACCGCCCGCGCGGCGATGCGGCGAATCGGCTGGTGGATGGTGGTGAGCGGCGGCCAGATATAGGCAGCGACCGGCGCATCGTCGAAGCCGACCACCGAAAGGTCACCCGGCATGACCAGGTGCATGCGGTGCGCGGCGAACATCGCGCCGACCGCCATGTCGTCATTGGCGCAGACGATCGCGGTGGGGCGGTCGGGGCCGGCCAGCAGCGCCTCGGCGAGCTCCACGCCGGAGCGGAAGCTGAAGTCGCCGCGCAGTGCCGTCACTGCGCCTTCGTCGAGCCCCGCTTCGGCGAGTGCGCGCAGAAAGCCGGCGAAGCGCGTCTCGGCGGCGAGATGGCCTTCGATCCCCAGCATATAGCCGAAGCGGCGATGGCCGGCGGCGACGACGTGATGGGCGATCTCATAGCCGGCCGCCGCCTCGTCGAACCCCACCCCGGGCAGCAGCGCGCGCACTTCGTCGCTGGGCGAGATGCAGACCACCGGGCAGCCCTGGGCGATCAGCCGGCGGGCGAGCTCGACATCGGCGGAGAGCGGCGGCGACAGGATCAGCCCGGTGCTGCGGCCCGAGGCGAACAGCTCGATCAGCCGGTCGTCGCGATTGTCGTCCTCGATATGGATGTTGAAGGTCGAGAGCTCGAACCCTGCCGCCGCGGCCGCACGCAAGGCGCCCAGTTCGATCGCGGCGAAATAATAGGAATTGGGCGGCGCGTCGCGCGCGTTGCAGTTGATCAGCGTGACCGTGTTGCTCGCCCGGCTGGCGAGGTTGCGCGCCTGCGGATTGACTCGATAGTCGAGCGCCTCGACCGCGCGCATCACCCGGTCGCGCATCTTGTCGCTCACATGCGCCTGGTCGTTGAGCGCGCGCGACACGGTGGCCCGGCCGACGCCGGCGAGCGCCGCCACGTCGTCGATCGTCGGCGGCCGCCCGTTCCGGCCGGTCTCCGTGCCGCTGGCGCCCGGTATCGGCGACGATTTGGAAAGCGATGACATCTCTAGAAACGGATGGGTGGCACAGGCGTTGGCGGAGCGGCAACCGAAAATGCGCGCCGGCCGGGCGACCCCTTCGGGGCGGGCTGATTCTGGCGCATAGCGGCGTCAATCGTCGGTCACGATGCACCGCATCGCTCCCTCCTCTTTTCCTAACCTGTGCGCCAGAATCCGCGCCGTCACGACCATTGCCGGCATCGAGTACGGACCCTGGGTTGAGAACCCAGGCAAGCCCTTGAAACTACGCCCGTCATCCCGGTCTTGCGCCGGGATCCCGCTTCTGCTTGCGCTGTCGAGATAGCGGGACCCCGGCGCCAGGCCGGGGTGACGAAGCAAGAATAGGAGTCCCCAACCTAGGGAATCGGCAATGCCGTCGTTGCCTTCACTTGCGAGAGCGCGACGGTGGAGTTGATCTCCTGCACGCCGGGCAGCTTGGAGAGCTTGGAAAAGAAGAAGCGTTCATAGGCCTCGATATCGGCGGCGACGATGCGCAGCATGAAGTCGAACACCCCCATCAGCACATAGGCTTCCAGCACTTCCGGGAAGGAGCGGATCGCCGCGGCGAACTCGTCGAGATTGGCGCGGCCGTGCGCGTTCAGCTTGATCTGCGCGAAGATGTGCGCGTTGAGCCCGATCTTCTGCCGGTCGACCAGCGCGACGCGGCGAGTGATGATCCCTTCCTTCTCCAGCCGGTCGACGCGGCGCCAGCAGGGCGAGCTCGACAGGCCCACCATCTCGCCGAGCCGGGCGGTGGGCAGCGAGGCGTCTTCCTGGAGCACCTGCAGGATCCTGCGTTCGAAGGGGTCGAGATCGACGGGCAAATCTGTTCTCCTATTCGGCATTTTCAGGTCGGATCGTGCCGATTTTCGGCGATGATGCGCGAACAAGGCCAGTTTATCCCGCGAAACCGTGGAAGAGTCATCCCTGGATTTCAGGAGCGCTTTCATGGTCGATGCCCCGCAAGTTACCGCCACCCCGCCGGAGAGCGTGCACGTGCTGCGCGACATGGAGAGCGGGCTGGACGGCGTGATCGTGCTCCACTCCACGCGGCGCGGCCCCGCCGCGGGCGGATGCCGGCTGTGGCGCTATGGCGGCCATGCCGCGCTGGTCGGTGACGCGATGCGGCTGGCCGAGGGCATGACCTTCAAGAACGCAATGGCCGATCTGCCCCTGGGCGGCGGGAAGGCGGTGCTGAACCTACCGGCCGGCGATTTCGACCGGCACCGGCTGTTCTCTGCGTTCGGCCGGGCGGTGGCGCGGCTCGAGGGCGCCTATGTCACGGCTGAGGATGTCGGCACCTGCGTGGCCGACATGGAGGCAGTGCGCGGTCAGACCCGCCATGTCGCCGGCCTGCCGCCCCGGAGTGGCAGGCCGGGCGGCGATCCCTCGCCCTGGACGGCGCGCGGCGTGTTCCTCGCGATGGAGGAGGCCGCCCGGCGCCAGCTGGGCAGCGACCTGCGCGGGCTGCGCGTGGCGGTGCAGGGGCTCGGCAATGTCGGATCGGCGCTGTGCGGGATGCTCCATGCGGCGGGGGCGCGGCTGGTCGTCGCCGAGCCGCGCCCCGGCGTCGCCGCCGATATCGCCTGCCGCTATGACGCGGAGATCATGGGCCGCGACAGCATCCTCGACGCCCGCTGCGCGATCTTCGCGCCCTGCGCGCTGGGCGGGGTGCTCGATGGCGACGCCGTGGCGCGGCTGCGCGCGCGCATCGTCTGCGGCGCGGCGAACAATGTGCTCGCCACGCCCGAGGACGGCGACCGGCTCGCCGATCGCGGCATTCTCTACGCGCCCGATTATGTCGTGAACGCGGGCGGGATCATCAGCGTGGCCGGCGAGTATCTCGGCTGGAGCGCCGATGCAGTGGCGGCGCGCGTTCATGCGACCGGCCTGCGGCTCGGCGCGGTGCTCGCCCATGCCGCCCGCGAGGGGGTGGCGCCCCACCGCGCCGCCGACGCGCTTGCCCGGGCGCGGGTCGTCGCGGCATCGGCGGCGTCGGTGCGCGAGGCAGCCTGAGCCCGGCCATGCGGTTCGACATCATGGGCGAGGCGAGCGCCGCCCTGCTGTGCCGCCTGGTCGGCCTTGCCGCGCAGCATGATCTCGCGGCGCCGGCCATGGAGGTGCGCGTGACGCCCGAGCGCATGACCGTGCGGCTGGAGCTCGATGGCCTGGCCGGGCCGCTGGGCCGGATCGTGGCGGAGAAGATGCGCCGCTGCATCGGCGTGGAGGCCGTGGCGCTCGACGGGGTGCCGCTCTAGTCGGGCGCGAAGGCGCGCAGGAAGACCTCGGCCATCTGCGCGGCTTCATGGTCGCGCTCCGCCGCCGACAGGTCCTGCCCCCAGAGCATGCGCTGCTGCACGCCGAGGCAGAGCGTCGCGAGCACGCGCGCCGCGAACAGCGGGTCGGCGCGGCGAAGCGTCCCCGCGTCCATCGCGCGCTCGAAAAAGCCGGCGAGCAGCTGCTGGGTCGGCACGGGCGCGCGGCGATAGAAGATGTCGCCGATCTCGGGAAAGCGGCTGACTTCCGAGGCGATCAGCCGGTGCAGCCGCAGCCCGTCGGGCGACGAGATCTTGGCGATGAAGCCGCGGCAGAATTGCAGCACCGCGGCGCGCACGTCCTCGCCGGGCTTGAGCACATCGGCCAGCTGGCCGCGATATTCCTTGGTCGCATCGTCGAGCACCGCGGCGAACAGCTCTTCCTTCGACGGGAAATAGCTCCACAGCGTCCCCTTGGAGCCGCCAAGCTCCGCCGAGATCGCCGACATCGACGCGCCGGAATAGCCCTGGTCGAGGAACACGCGCTTGGCGATCGCCAGGATCGCCTCGCGGCGTTCCTCCTTGCGCGCCTCGCGCTTGCCGGACGGCCTGTCCATGATTTTCTCCATAACCGTACTATAGGGTACGATTACGGGTTGACAAGGTGGCGGCCCGCGCCCATCTGCCGCGCCGTACCCGACAGTACGGTATTTAAATCATGATCCGATTCTCCCTTCGTCCGTTGCTGCTCGTCGCGACTGCCGGGACCGCGCTGCTTTCCGCGTGCGCGCCGGTGCCGCAGCTCGGTGCCCGTCCCGAAGTGCGTGCGGCGGCCGGCTATGCCGCCGACCAGTCGCTGGCCGCCCGGGCCGATGCCGCGAACTGGCCCGCCAATGATTGGTGGAGCGCCTATGGCGACGCGCAGCTGAGCGGGCTGATCGCGGAAGGGCTGGCCGGCTCGCCCGATCTCGCCGCCGCCGCCGCGCGCCTGCGCTCCGCCCAGGCCTATGCCCAGCAGGCCGGCGCGGCGCTGCTGCCGTCGGTGGGCGTCCAGGCGGGCGCGAGCTTGGGCAAGCAGAGCTACAATAACGGCATTCCCGCCGCCTTCGTGCCCAAGGGCTGGAACGACAGCGGCCAGGTCGCGGCGAACCTGAGCTTCGATCTCGACCTGTGGGGCAAGAACCGGGCCTCGCTCGCCGCCGCCACCTCGGATGCCGCGGCGGCGCGGATCGAGCTGGAGCAGTCGCGGCTCGT
>JAESGN010000523.1_pt1 | contig 29563 bp, 15 predicted proteins | sample 9269731 | NCBI WGS metagenome assembly JAESGN01 (sample SAMN15720683, study PRJNA650826) | algae metagenome | isolation source: Mojavia pulchra JT2-VF2 and co-occurring heterotrophs from desert soil | place: USA: Cadiz Valley, Joshua Tree National Park, CA | collected 1998-06-08
GGGCGCGGGCGGCGCGAGGCTGGTGGGGTACGTGAGCGCGCATGCGGGGCAGGCGCTGGATGTGGCGCGCTTGCGCGAGCGGCTGGGCGCGGTGCTGCCGGAGTACATGGTGCCGGCGACGGTGGTGCTGCTGGAGGGGTTGCCGCTGAATGCGAGCGGGAAGGTGGACCGCAGGGCGCTGCCGGCGCCGGAGCTGGACAGTGCGCGGGCGTACGAGGCGCCCGAGGGGGAGGTGGAGCAGGCGCTGGCGGGTATCTGGGCGGAGGTGCTGGGCGTGCAGCGCGTGGGGCGCAACGACAACTTCTTCGAGCTCGGCGGGCACTCGCTGCTCGCGCTGCGCCTGCTCGAGCAACTGCGTCGCCGCCTGCCGGACCTGGGCCTCGATCTCCAGCGGCTGATGGCGCGGCCGACCATCCGCGGCCTCGTGGAAGCGAGTGCGACGAGCGCTTCGGCGCTCACGCCGCTGAACAAGGCGGTGGAGGCGGTGCCGCCGCTGTTCTGTATCCATCCGGGCTTCGGCACCGTGCTCGGCTACCTGCCGATCGCGCGCCGGCTCGACGGCGTGCGCCCGGTCCTCGGCCTGGCCTGCCGGACGCTGGCCGATCCCGCGCATCGAGACGAGTCGCTGGACCGCATGGCGGACGATTACGTCGCGATGGTCCGCGAGCGCCAGCCCGTCGGTCCCTATCACCTGCTGGGCTGGTCGCTCGGCGGCACGCTGGCCGCGCGCATGGCGGCGAGGCTCGAGGCCCTGGGGCAGGAGGTGCGTTTCCTCGGACTGGTCGATTCCTATGTCTCGCTCGATGGCGAGCACGAGGCGCCCAAGCCCTGGCGCGGCGAATTCCCGGTCTTCCTCGAATCGATCGGCGTGCGGCTCGATGCGGGCTGCGTGCTGCCCGAGGGCATCGCCGACCCGATGCAGGCCGAGGAAGCGTTGCGCGACTGGATGCAGGCGCAGATGACGCAGGGCCGCGCGACAGGCCTCGGTGCGCATGAAGGCGTCACCGCCGCCGAACTGGTGCGCCTGTACGTCACCAGCCGCGCTCTCGCCGAGACGGCACGGCGCTCGCGCGGACCGGTGGATGCGGTGGCCGCCGCCGCGCACTGCTGGTGGGTGAAGGACCGGCCCCAGGCGCAGGTGCAGGGGCTGGGCCGGCAGCTCGGCGCGTCGGTCGCGCACGGCTATGTCGATGCCGACCACATCCGGATCGTGGAGAGCGAACCGCTGCTGCAGGCGCTGTCGAGGTTGCTCGCGCGGGAAGCGAGCGCCTGAAGCCGGGGCGCGGCGGGCGCGTCCGCCTGCCGCGTCCCCGCCCGACCAGGTTGCCGCGAGCGGCGACCTTCCCCAAAAGGAAGAGCGGGACCTTCGTTGCCGAAGGTCCCGCTCTTCTTGCGTGGAGTGCGCCTCGCGGCGCGGGTGCCTACCAGCGATAGGTCGCGGTGCCCACCACCTTGCGGCGCTCGCCGTAGCCGCAGCTGTACTGGTCGCAGCTGCGGCCCACGTAGATCTTGTCGGTCAGGTTGCGCACGTTGAGCGCGAGGCTCCAGTTCTCGAAGTCGTAGCCCACCATCGCATCGACCACGGTGTAGGAGGGGATCTTCGCGATCGAGGAACTGTTGGCACCCCAGGTCGAGCCGACGAAGCGCACGCCCAGGCCGGTCTTCACGCCGTTGCCGAAGCGGTAGTCGCCCCAGATCGCGATCTGGTTGCGCGGCGTGGCGATGAGCTGCCTGCCGATCTTCTCGGGGTTCGCGTCCGCCGTGATCTTGGCCGAGGGCGTGTAGGTGTAGGCAGCGACCAGGTTGAGGTTCTTCACCGGCTCGAAGGTGGCCTCGAGCTCGAGGCCGCGCACGCGCACCTCGCCGGTCTGGCGCGGCACGAAGTCGGAGTCGAAGGTCACGATGTTCTTGCGCCGCAGGTCGAACAGGGCGGCGCTGTAGCTGCTCTTGGTGCCCGTGGGCTGGTAGCGCACGCCGACCTCGTACTGCTTGCCGGTCTCGGGCTGGAACGGCTTCTTGGTGTCGGGGTTGATGAAGGTCGAGGGCGAGAACGACTCGGAATAGCTCACGTACGGCGCGATGCCGTTGGGTGCGAGATAGACCAGGCCGGCGCGCCCGGTGAACTTGCGGTCGACCTGGTAGGAGGTGCTGTTGTCGTCGAGCCGGTTGATGCTGAAGACGCTCGCGCGGTCCCAGCGGCCACCCAGGGTGGCGACCCAGCGATCGCCCCACTTGATCTGGTCCTGCAGGTAGAAGCCGGTCTGCACCAGGCGCACGTACGAGTTGGTGCTCGGCGTGGCGGGCAGCTCGAAGGGCGCGCCGTAGACCGGCGCGAAGACGTCCAGCTGCGGGCCGGCGCCGTAGTACTGGACCGTGTCGAAGCTGCTGCGCTGGTGGTCGAGGCCGGCCAGCAGCGTGTGCTGCCAGGAGCCCGCTTTCAGCTTGGCCTGGATCTGGTTGTCCATGGTGAAGAGGTCGCCCTGCTCGGGGCTGCTGGCGAACAGCTGGCGGTTGACCACGCGGTAGTTCAGCGGGCTGAACGGGTTCTCGGGATCGAGGGTGGCGAAGCCGCCGCCGTAGATCTGGCGGTAGTCGGTCTTGATCTTGCCGTAGCGCGCGCTCTGGCGGATGGTGATCGTGTCGTTCAGCCGCGATTCGAGCTGGTAGCCGACGTCCCACTGCTTCTGGTTGAAGCGGTCGAAGTCGGGTTCGCCGAGGAAGGTCGAGGTCGCGATGCGGCCGTTGGGCGAGGCCAGCAGCGAGGCCTGCGGGGGCAGGAAGCCGTAGGTGTTGCCGACCTTGTAGTTCGTGTAGTGCGCCATCAGCGTGATCGAGGTGTCGCTCGAGGGCCGCCAGGTGAGCGAGGGCGCGAAGTACTGGCGCTTGTCGGCCGCGTAGTTGACCTGCGTGTTGCTGTCCAGGCCGAGCGCGGTGAGGCGGTAGAGGAGCTTGCCCTCGGCGTCGATCGGGCCCGAGAAGTCAGCCGCGATCTGTTTCTGCGAATGGTTGCCGACCTGGACCTGGATCTCGCGCAGCCGCTCCTCGGTCGGGCGCTTGCTCACCACGTTGATCATGCCGCCGGGACCGGTCTGGCCGTACAGCACGGACGAGGGGCCGCGCAGCACCTCGATGCGCTCGGCGCCGTAGCCCTCGAGGCGCCACACCGCGTAGTTGGAGTTGTTGCGCACCTGCATGCCGTCGAGATAGAAGCCCGGCGAGTAGGCGTCGAAGCCGCGCAGCGTGAGCCAGTCGAAGCGGCTGTCGAGGCCGTCGAGCATCTTCACGCCCGCGGTGTACGCGAGCGCGTCGGACAGGCGCGTCACGCCGAGCGAGCTGATGCGATCGGCCGTCACCACCGAGATCGACTGCGGCGTCTCGATGATCGGCGTGTCGGTCTTGGTGCCGGTGGCGCTGCGCTTGGCCACGTAGCCGTTCACGCGGCTGGTGGCCGAGGACTCGGTCTCGGAGTTGACGGTCACCGGCGCCAGCGTCTGGCCGCTCTGGCCGGTGACGGGGGCCGTGCCGGCCGGCGGCGCGTCGGCGGTCTGTGCCGCGGCGCAGAGCCCCCACAGCGCGGTGGCGGTTCCGAAGGCCGCCACGAGCGAGGCATTCAGCAGGCGTTGGCGGGGCAGGGGAAGGTTGCGCATGAAAGTTCTCTTCATTGTTGAGCCGGCCGGATTTTAGTGAGAATGGTTCTTATTTGTGTGACATGGTTACAACAGGTGTTCCCCGAGGCATGCGCTTTTTCTGCAACCGGGTGGCGAAATAGTTCTTTCGTATTTATGCGCCGCGCCTGACGTGCGGCGCGAGCAACTCGAGGCCCTGGTGCAGCGCGGGGAAGAGGCTCAGGTTGAAGTTGTTCCAGCGCAGCTCGAGGATCGAATCGCCGGGCCCGATGTCGGTGCCGAGCACGTCGAAGATCACTTCGCCCGAGTCGATGCCGTTGTCCACGTAGTGCAGCGACGCACCGGTCTTCGTCACTCGTGGCGCGGGCACTTTCGCCATCGTGTGCCAGTCGCTCACCCGCAGGCCCTGCGCGCCGTGCAGCGCGTCGAGCGTGGCGTGCGCGCCGCGGCGCTCGTAGGGCGACTCGATGCGCGTGATGCCCGGATGGATGTTGACCATGCGCCGATGGAAATGCGCGCCGGGCCGCACCAGCTCGTCGAGGATGATCAGCAGGCCGTCGAGCACGACGATGTCGGCCTGCAGCGTGAGCAGCTTGTCGAGCAGCGTGCGCTCGTAGGCGCTCTTCGCGGCCGGCCGCTCGGCGGCATCGAGCGGCAGCCGCCTGTAGGTCGACGGCACCGCGTGCAGCATCTCGCGCAGCAGCCGTCCCTGCACGCGCTGTTCGGCCGGGAAGATCCACGCCTTGTCGGGATGCCAGGCGAAGCCGTAGTCCCGCAGGGCCGCCCGGTCGCGCGGCGACTGCTCGTCGTCGTCGTAGACGATGCCCTCGAGCGAATACTGCTCGCCCAGCGGCGTGTGCTCGAGCGCGTGGGCCAGGTACTCGAGCGGCGATTTCATGTAGCGCTGGCCGCCCTGGTAGGCGATGTGCTGGCCGGCCTTGTCGGCGGCGCCGTTTCTCAGCGAAAGAACGTAGACGAGCTTTGCCTTGGGCATGGATGTGTGCGGGTTGGGATGGACGAACGCCGGCGGCGACCGCTCGCAGGCGGGCCGCCGCCGGTACCTTCGTGAAGAGACGCGGGGGCGTGCGATCTGTTCACGCCTCGGCGGCGCCGGCCTCGCGATGCCGCGGCGCGAGCGGGCAGGCACCGCAGTGCTCCTCGCCGGGCAGCAGGTGGTAGAGGCAGCATTGCCGGTGCAGCCGCAGCGGTGGGCGGGGATCGCCCGCCGGGCGCGGCAGCACGCGCTGCCGCCCGTGCATGGGGTTCGCGCCCTGCAGGCTCTCCGGGGCGCGCGGCCAGCGGGTGGCGTACAGCAGGTGCTCGCGGTCCTCGGCGACGCGGGCCATGCCGCCGGTCAGCGCATGGGCCTGCGCGAGGATCGGCTCGAGCACGCGCGCCACGTCCCCCCAGAGGATCTTCGGCGCCACCTTCGTGAGCGTGCAGAGCGCCTCGAACAGCGGATGCAGGTGCCGCCACAGCAGGGCCTCGTAGCGTTGCGCGGTGTCGGCGCCGGGCAGCGGCATGCCGATCTCGCGCAGGTGGAAGTCGATCGGACCGCCGCCGGCGTCGAGCCGCACCCAGACCTCGGCGGCATCCATCGGGAACACGTGCTGCACCACCGTGGCCGCGGCCACCACCGGCGGCAGCAGCGCGCCCAGGTAGTCCAGCACCCAGGCCGAGGCGACCGCGCGCAGGTCGGGGCCGGCCACCTGCCGCACCGCGGCCTGGCGCTGCATCAGGGCACGCAGCGCGTCGCCGTGCAGCAGGCTGTCGACCCGCAGTGCACCGGGCGGGATCGCGTCCGCGCACTGGAGGCGTTCGCCCATCGGCGCGAACTGGCCCTGGAAGAACGGTTTCAGCAGCGCGAGCATGGGTGGGCTCGCCCGCGACACGGGCAACGGATGGGGCGGTACATCACGCAAGGACGTTCGGCCACGCCGCATGTTCATCGCCGGCTGCGCGATGAACATCGGCGCCGCTGGCGCGTCTACCCCGCAAGCGGCGTCGTGCCGCCGGCAATCCGTGCCCTGCGGGGCCGTGCAATCGCCCCTCGTGGCGGAAAGAGTCTTCGAATGACATCCCCTGGCGGCCACCGCTCCGAGGCCATGCGCCTGCTGCGACCCTTCCTGCCCTGGATCGCGCTGTCCGCGATCACCGGCGTGTGCGCCGGCGTGGCCACCGTGTTCCTGCTGCGCACCATCAACGAGGTGCTCAACCAGCAGGGCGGCATGGCCGGGGGCCTGCTGTTCACCTTCATCGGCCTGTGCCTGGTCGCGCTGTTCGGGCGCATGGCCTCCGACGTGTCGACCAACTTCGTCGGCCAGCGGCTGGTGGCGCAGGTGCGCAAGAGCCTGGCGCAGAAGATCCTCGCCGCGCCGATCGACGCGCTCGAGCGCTACCGCACCCATCGCCTGATGCCGGTGCTGTCGCAGGACGTCGACATGATCAGCGACGCGGCCTTCGTGCTCTCGTCCACGCTGATCGCGCTGGCGGTCGCGCTCGGCTGCCTGACCTACCTGGCGGTGCTGTCGCTGCCGCTGTTCTGCCTGCTGATGGTGGCGCTGGTGCTCGGCGCGACGGCGCAGATCGTGGCCCAGACCCGCGCCGAGGCCGGCTTCTGGAAGGCGCGCGAGCACGAGGACCAGTTGCACAAGGCCTATCGCCAGATCAGCGAGGGCGCCAAGGAACTGCGCATGCACCGCGAGCGCCGCGTCGGCATCTTCGGCGGCCAGATCGAGCGCATCGTCGACGACATCCGCCGCGTCAACGGCCGCGCGATCAACATCCACGTCATGGCCACCGCCTTCGGCTCGGCGCTGTTCTTCCTGCTGATCGCGCTGATCCTCGGCTGGGCCGCGTTCCGCAGCACCGAGCCCGCGGTGCTCAGCGGCTTCGTGCTGGTGCTGCTGTTCATCAAGGGGCCGATCGACATCATCGCGGGCACGCTGCCGAACGTCGGGCGCGCCAAGGTCGCTTTCAAGCGCATCGCCGACCTGTCCGCGCGCTTCGCCACGCCCGAGCCGCATCTGCACCTGGAGCGCGCCGGCGGCGGCGCCGCGATGGCGCAGGGCATCGGCATGCGCGGCGTGCGCTATGCCTTCGACGCGCCCGAGGGCGAGGCGCCGTTCGTGCTCGGCCCGATCGACCTCGAGCTGCGCCGCGGCGAGATGGTCTTCGTGGTGGGCGACAACGGCTCGGGCAAGACCACGTTGATCAAGCTGCTGCTGGGCCTGTACGCGCCGCAGCAGGGCGAGGTGCTGCTCGACGGCGCCGCCGTCACGCCGCAGTCGCGCGACGACTACCGCCAGCTCTTCACCACGGTGTTCTCCGATTTCTACCTGTTCGAGGACCTGGTGTCGCGCGAGAAGGGCGAGGCCGCCGCGCACGCGCTGCCGCAGGCGGCGCTGCCCTACCTGCAGCGGCTGGAGATCGCGCACAAGGTGAGCGTGAAGGACGGCGCCTTCAGCACCGTCGACCTCTCGACCGGCCAGCGCAAGCGGCTCGCGCTGGTGCATGCCTACCTCGAGGGCCGGCCGGTGCTGGTGTTCGACGAGTGGGCGGCCGACCAGGACCCGGCCTTCCGTCATCTCTTCTACACCGAGCTGCTGCCCGAACTGCGCGCCAAGGGCCACATGCTGGTGGTCATCTCGCACGACGACCGCTACTTCCACGTCGCCGACCGCGTCATCACGATGCGCGCGGGACGCATCGCCGAGGACCGCGCGCGCGCGCCCGGCAGCCTCGCGGCCTGAGGCGCGGCCCGCGCACGCCCACACCCAACAGACAGGAGTTGAGATTCATGCAGCACATCCATGACCTGATCGGCGTCGGATTCGGCCCGTCGAACATCGCGCTGGCGATTGCGCTCGAGGAGAAGCGCCATGGCGGCCGGCCGGCGGACGCGCTGTTCATCGAGCGGCAGCCCAGCTTTGCCTGGCATCCGCACATGCTGCTGGAGCAGGCCCACATGCAGATCTCGTTCCTCAAGGACCTCGCGACGCTGCGCAATCCCACCAGCCGCTTCACCTTCATCAACTACCTGCACGAGAGCGGGCGCCTGCCCGACTTCATCAACCTCAAGAGCTTCTTCCCGAGCCGCCACGAGTTCAACGACTACCTGGGCTGGGCCGCGCGCCAGTTCGACGATGCCTGCGCCTACGGCGAGGAGGTGTTCGAGGTGCTGCCCGAGAAGCAGGGCGCCGAAGTGCCGCTGCTGCGCGTGCGCTCGCGGCGCGAGGGTGGCGGCGTGCAGGAACGGCTCGCGCGCAACCTCGTGGTGAGCATCGGCGGCACGCCGCGCATTCCCGAGTGCTTCCGGCCGCTGCGCGGCGACGGGCGCGTGCTGCATTCGAGCGGCTACCTGCGCGACATCGCCAAGGTGCTCGATGGCGGCGCGGGCCGGCGCATCGCGATCGTCGGCGCGGGCCAGAGCGCGGCCGAGATCTTCATGGACCTGCAGGGCCGCCCGGGCGCGCCGCGGGTCGACTTCGTGATGCGGGCCCGCTCGATCCGGCCGTCGGACGACAGTCCGTTCGTCAACGAGGTCTTCAACGTCGACTTCACCGACTATGTCTACAGCCGCCCGAGCGAAGAGCGCGCCGCGCTGCTCGAGGAGGTCGCGCAGACCAATTACGCGGTGGCCGACCTCGACCTGATCCAGCAGATCTACAAGGTCTTCTACGACCAGAAGGTGGCGCGCGGCGAGCGCCTGCGCATGCTGCGCCAGCACGAGGTGCGCGCGGCGCGCGCCTCGGCCGACGGCATCCACCTGCAGCTGCGCGACCAGGACGCGGGCGTGGAAAGCACGGTGCGCTACGACGCCGTGGTGCTCGCCACCGGCTACGAACGCGAGCAGCACAAGGGCCTGCTGCAGCCGCTGGCGCCGTACCTCGGCGATTTCTCGGTCGACCGCCACTACCGCCTCGAGGCCACGCCCGATTTTCAGCCGGGCATCTTCCTGCAGGGCGCCTGCGAGGACAGCCATGGCATCAGCGACACGCTGCTGTCGGTGACCTCCGTGCGCACCGGCGAGATCGGCAACGCGCTGCTCGCCGCGCTGCCGCGCATGCGCAGCGCGGCGCGCGAGGACGTCCGGGTGGCGCAGCTCTAGGCACCGGGCCCGCGTCGCCGCCGGCGCGGCGGCGCGGACCGTCGTCCCGTGCGGTCATGCGCGGCCGGCGCCGGTCCGCGTCCCGCCATGTGCGCCGCTTTTTTCCCCCGGTGTCCCGCGCGCCGGGCGCGAGCGGCGTCCTCCATCGCCCGCTTCCGCCGAATGCCCCGTTCCTCTTCCATGCGCAGATTCGTCCTTCCCCTGTTCCTCGTGTTTGTCTCGGCCACCGTCGGGGCCGGCTATCTCTGGACGAGCCGGCCCGCGGCGCCAGCGGCCTCGGTCGCGATCGCGCGCGCGGACATCGAATCGAGCGTGACCGCCGTCGGCACGCTGCAGCCGCGGCGCTACGTCGATGTCGGCGCCCAGGTCTCGGGACAGATCCTGCGGCTGGCGGTGCAGCCCGGCGACCGGGTGCAGAAGGGGCAGCTGCTGGTGGAGATCGATCCGAGCGTGCAGCGCGCGACGGTCGATGCCGGGCGCGCCTCGCTCGCGGGCCTGCGCGCGCAACTCGCCGACCAGCGCGCCCAGCACCGCTGGGCCGGGCAGCAGCATGCGCGGCAGCGCAGGATGGCCGCCGACAACGCGACCCGCGAGGAGGACGTGCAGTCGGCCGAAGCGACGCTGGCCTCGGCCGCGGCGCGCATCGACAACCTCGCCGCGCAGATCGCCCAGACCCAGGCCACGCTGCAGGCCGACGAGGCCCGCCTGGGCTACACGCGCATCTTCGCGCCCATGGCCGGCACCGTGGTCTCGGTCGACGCGCGCGAAGGCCAGACCCTCAATGCCACCTACCAGACGCCGAACGTGCTGCGCATCGCCGACCTGTCCTCGATGACCGTCTGGTCCGAGGTCTCGGAGGCCGACGTGCGGCGCGTCAAGCCCGGCATGGCGGTCTACTTCACGACGCTCGGCGCCGCCGACCAGCGCCGCTGGAGCGGCACCGTGCGCCAGCTGCTGCCCGCGCCGCCCACGCCCGCCTCGAAGACCGGCAGCACGGAGAGCGGCGCCACGCCGACCGGCGCGCCGAGCAAGGTGGTGGTCTACACCGCGCTGTTCGACGTCGACAACGCCGACGGCGAACTGATGCCGCAGATGACCGCGCAGGTCGCCTTCGTCGAGGCTTCGGCGAAGGACGTCGTCGCGGTGCCCGCGGCGGCGCTGCTGCCGGCAGGGGCGGGCGCCGCGGACCGGCCCTCGGTGCGGCTGCTGCGCGCCGACGGCTCGATCGAGACCCGGGCGATCCGCATCGGCGTGCGCAACCGCGTGAGCGCGCAGGTGCTCGAGGGCCTGGTGCCCGGCGACCGCGTCGTGGTCGGCGCGCTGGTGCCGGGGGCGCCCAAGCCGTGAGCGCGGCGGCGCTGATCTCGCTGCGGGACATCCGCAAGTCCTACGGCCGCGAGGGCGACCCCGACAGTCCCGCCACGCAGGTGCTGCGCGGCATCTCGCTGGACATCCATGCCGGCGAGTTCGTCGCGATCGTCGGTGCCTCGGGCTCGGGCAAGTCCACGCTGATGCACATCCTGGGCTGCCTCGACCGGCCCAGCGGCGGCCGCTACCTGTTCGAGGGCGAGGACGTGGCCGGCTTCGATGCCGACGCGCTGGCCTGGCTGCGCCGCGAGGCCTTCGGCTTCGTGTTCCAGGGCTATCACCTGGTGCCGACCGAGTCGGCGCGCGAGAACGTCGAAATCCCGGCCCTGTACGCCGGCATGCCCGAGGCCCGGCGCCGCGAACGCGCCACCGCGCTGCTGCGGCGGCTGGACATGGGCGCGCGGCTCGACCATCGGCCGAACCAGCTCTCGGGCGGCCAGCAGCAGCGCGTGGCGATCGCGCGCGCGCTGATGAACGGCGGGCGCATCCTGCTGGCCGACGAACCCACGGGGGCCCTCGACAGCCGCAGCGGCGCCGAGGTCATGACGCTCCTGCGCGAACTCGCGGACGCGGGTCACACCGTCATCCTGATCACCCACGACCGGCAGGTCGCGGCGCAGGCGCGGCGCGTGATCGAGATCCGCGACGGCGAGATCGTGGCGGATTCCGGCGCCGTCGCGACCGATGCGCCGCCGCCGGCGCATGCCGCCGCCTCGAGGCGCGCGGGCCCGCGCTCGCAGGCCTCGCTCGCCGCCGACCTGCACGAGGCAGCGCGCGCCGCCTGGCGCGTGATGTGGGCCCATCGCTTCCGCACCGGGCTCACGCTGCTGGGCATCGTGATCGGCGTGGCCTCGGTGATCGCGATGCTCGCGGTCGGTGGCGGCTCGCAGCGGCAGGTCATGGCGCAGTTCGAGACCTTCGGCGTGCGCACCATGTTCCTCGCCGCGCGCGAGGGCAGCGTGCGCTCGCCCGTGGCGCCGCTGACCTTCGAGGATGCCGAGATCGTGGCCGGCGTGCCCAACGTCGAGGACGTCGCGCCCTACATCGAGGACCGCGTGGTCGCGCGCCGCGGCAACGTCGACCATGCCACCGAGGGCGGCGGCACCACGCCGGGCTTCGCGCGCGTGCTCGGCTGGGGCGTGAGCGAGGGCCAGATGTTCGACGCGCTCGACGAGCGGCGCGTGGCCAAGGTGGCGGTGATCGGCCAGACCGTGCGCCGTGCGCTGTTCGCCGACGGCAGCGATCCGGTCGGGCAGGACATCCTGATCGACAAGGTGCCGTTCCAGGTCGTGGGCGTGCTCGCGGCCAAGGGCTCCACCGACGGCGAGGACCAGGACGAACGCGTCATCGTGCCGTTCTCCTCGGCCGCCGCGCGGCTGTTCGGCCACCGCAACCCGACCTGGATCGGCGTGCAGGTGCGCGACCTCGAGCAGGCCACGCAGACCGCCGAGGCGATCGAGACGGCGCTCGCCGAGCGCCGCCGCGTGCGCGACGTGCGCGTGTGGAACCGCGTCGAGGCGATCCGCGTGCAGTCGGCCACCGCGCGCGCCATGACCGTGATGCTCGGCCTGATCGCCGCGATCTCGCTGGTGGTCGGCGGCATCGGCGTGATGAACGTGATGCTGATGACGGTGCGCGAGCGCACGCGCGAGGTCGGCATCCGCATGGCGACCGGCGCGCGCCAGACCGACATCCTGCGCCAGTTCATGACCGAGGCCGTGCTGGTCACCTCGGTGGGCGGCACCGTCGGCGTGGTGGCCGGGCTGCTGATCGTCGCGGGCCTGATGCTCGCGAGCGTGCCCGTGGTGTTCTCGCTCGCCGCCACGCTCGGCGCCTTCGGCTGCGCCGTGCTGACCGGCCTGGTCTTCGGCTTCATGCCGGCGCGCAGCGCGGCCCGCCTCGATCCCGTGGTGGCCCTCGCATCCCAGTAGGCGACGACCGTGCGCCCCTTTCGTCCCCAGCCTTCCGACGCCATGCCGCTGCCTTCCCCGTTCCCTCGCGCGCCGTGGCTCCCGCTGGCGCTCGGTGCCCTGTTGCTGGCGGGATGCGCCACGCCGCCGGCCGACGCCGACCGCGCGGTGGTCCTGCCCGCCGCGTGGCGCTCCGCGGCGCCGGCCGCCGCGCAGGCCGGCGCCGCCGATGCGCAGTGGTGGCGTGGCTTCGGCAGCGCCGAGCTCGACGAGCTGATCGAACGGGCGCAGGCCGGCAACCATGACCTCGCGATCTCGGCCGCGCGCGTGCAGGCGGCCCGCGCGCAGGCGCGCATCGCGGGCGCGGCCTTGCTGCCCACGCTGGCCGGTACCGTCGATGCCAGCCGCGACGCGCGCCTTGGCGGCCGCGGCGGCCAAGGCGGCGACTCGAACTTCCTGGGCTTCGCGGCACGCTACGAACTCGACCTCTGGGGCCGCCTCGAAGCCTCGCGGCGCGAGGCGCTGCAGGGGCTGCGCGCCAGCGAATTCGACCGCGATACCGCGCGCCTCGGACTGAATGCCCAGGTGGCCTCGGCATGGCTGCAGCGGGCGGCGCTGCGCGAGCGCGAAGCCATCGCGCGCGACAACCTCGACAACGCACGGCGCGTGCTGCGGCTCGTGGCATCGCGCCATGCCGCCGGTGCCGCCACGCCGCTCGAGCTCGCGCAGCAGCGCGGGCTGGTGGCGGCGCGTCAGCGCGAGCTTCTCGCGCTGGGGCAGCAGGCCGCCGACGCCCAGACGGCGCTGGCCCTGCTGTTCGGTCTGCCGTCGTCGGCGCAGGGCGGGGTGCCGGCCGGCGACGCGCGCCTCGAGGCCCTGCGCGTGCCCGCGATCGACGCCGGCCTGCCGTCCGAACTGCTGGCACGCCGGCCCGACATCGCCTTCGCGGAGGCACGCCTGGCGGCGGCCGATGCGAACGTGCAGGCCGCGCGCGCCGCGCTGCTGCCGAGCGTGTCGCTGAGCGCCACGCTCGGATGGCGCGGCGGCAGCGGCGCGGGCAACCCGTTCGACAACCCGGCCTACGGCCTCGTGGCGGGCCTCGCGGCACCGGTCTTCGATGGTGGACGGCTGCGCGGCGAGCAGGCGCTGGCCGAGGCGCGCCGCGAAGAACTGCTGCAGGCCTACCGCCGCAGCATCGCCGCCGCTTTCGCCGACACGGAGACCGCCCTCAACGGCCTGGCCGGTCTCGACGCCCAGGCCGAGATCCAGGCCGAGGAACTCCTGCAGGCCCGCCGTGCCGCCGAGCTCTCGGAGTCGCGCTACCGCGCCGGTGCCGAGACGCTGCTCGCGCTGCTCGATGCGCAGCGCACGCTCTACGGCGCGCGCGACCAGCAGGTGCAGCTGCTGCAGTCGTGCCTGCAGGCGCGCGTGGCGCTCTATCGGGCGCTCGGCGGGGGATGGCGCGAGGCGCCGCCGGGCGGCCGAGGCCTTCGCGCCGCGCGCCCGGGTGAGCGCCTGCTTTCGCGGAGCGGCCCGGAATGAACATAGGCCAGGGTCGTGCGTCAGTACGAAGACGCAGACAACGCTTCGGCACATTCGCAAGGCAGTCGACGATGAAAAACTCTTCTCTCACGCGTTCCGAAGCTGCCGTCGCGACTGCCTGGACGCTCTTCAGCCGCCTGCACGACGAGCCTTCGCGCGCCCATGCCCACAGGCTGGTGACCTGGCTCGGCGAGGACCCGCTGCATGTGCGCGCGCTCGACGATGCCCTCACGCTGTGGGCACTGGCCGGCGCGGCGCTGTCGCGGCCCGCGTGCGGCGACGACGCCACCGTCCCGCGCACCGGGCTGCAGTGAACAAGGCGGCGTCACCGCCGTCTTCCGGAGGAGCAACGGCCCTCGGCTACCGATCGGGCTGTGTTGCCGCAACCAGGCGGAGTCGCGCGTGATCTTTTCTTCGATGGCAGGTGCCCCGGCGGCATCGGGCCGGCAACCGACGGCGCGCGCCACGCGTGCCCTGGGCATGGCGTTCGTGCTGGCGCTGCTGGCGGGCCCGCCCGCCGGCGCGCGCGAGCCCGGCGAGCCCGTTCGCGAGCGCGTGTCCGCCTCCGCGATCGACATCCGCCGCACCGCCGACGGCATGCCGCACGTGCGCGCATCGGACTGGCGCGGCCTGGGCATCGGGCAAGGCTATGCACAGGCACAGGATGCCCTGTGCACGCTGGCCGATGCCTTCGTCACCTACCGCGGCCAGCGTTCGTTCTATTTCGGTCCCGACAGCAAGCCCGCGACGAGATCGACCTTCGGCACGCCCGCCAACCTCGACCTCGATTTCTTCTTCAAGGCCTTCGCCGATGCGCCGGCCATCGAGGCGCTCAAGCGCGAGCAGCCCGCGGCGCTCGATGCGCTGATCGCGGGCTACGCCGAGGGCTACAACCGCTACCTGGCGACGCTGGACAAGCCGCGGCCCCGGGGCGCCGCGAGGCCGGCCTGCGCCGATGCGCCCTGGGTGCAGCCCATCGGCGCCGACGACGTCTACCGGCGGATGGTGGCCGCGGCCCTCGTGGGCGGCTACCTCCCCTTCCTCGCCGAGATCGTGAAGGCCCGGCCCGCGGCCGATGCGCCGCCCGTGTCGCCCGACCGGCTCTCGCTGTCCTCGCGCCTGGCCATCCCGGTCGGCGACGCTATCGGCGTCGGCAGCAACGTGCTGGCCTTCGGCGGCCAGGCCACCGGCGGGCGGGGCGGGGTGCTGTTCGGCAATCCGCACTGGTACTGGGGCGGGCCCGACCGCTTCTACCAGTCGCACCTCACGCTGCCGGGCCGGCTCGACGTGGCGGGCGTGTCCTTCCTCGGCATCCCGGTGGTGATGATCGGCTTCAACAACGACGTGGCCTGGAGCCACACCGTGTCGGCCGCGCGGCGCTTCGGCCTGTTCGACCTCACGCTCGACCCGGCCGATCCCACGCGCTACATGGTCGATGGCGTCTCGCAGCCGATGCGGGCGCGGCCGCTGGCCGTCGAGGTACGGCGGCCCGACGGTTCGACCGCCATCGAGCGCCGCACCCTCTACAGCACCCGCTTCGGGCCGGTGGCCGATCTCGGCGCGCGCCACCCGGCGCTCGGCTGGAGCGCGCGCAAGGCGGTCGCGCTGCGCGACGTCAATGCCGACAACCACCGCATCTTCCGCAACTTCTTCCGCTGGAACCAGGCCCGCTCGCTCGACGAGTTCATCGCCATCCAGCGCGAGGAGGCCGCGATGCCCTGGGTCAACACCGCGGCCATCGGGCGCGGCGACGACCGTGCCTGGTATGCCGACATCGGCGCCGCGCCGAACGTGCCCGATGCGTTGCGAGCCGCCTGCGCCACGCCGCTGTCGCAGGCCTTCGCGGCCTTCGACGCGGCCACGCCGGTGCTCGACGGCAGCCGCTCGGCCTGCGATTGGCAAGGCGATGGCGCCGCCGTCCAGCAGGGCGCGACACCCGCCGCGCGCATGCCCGGCCTGCTGCGCCGGGATTTCGTCGCCAACATGAACAACAGCCACTGGCTGGCCAATCCGGCGCAACCGCTCACGGGCTTCGCCAGCAACCTCGGCGGTGGCGAAGCGGCGCTGTCGCTGCGCGCGCTCGAGGGCCTCGGCATCGCGGGCGAACTGGCGGGCGCCGGCTCGCGCTCGGCCCGCTCCCTCGCGGACCGCGTGGCCGCCAAGGTGCTCGAAGCGCGCGCCTACAGCGCCGAGCGTTTCAAGACGCCGTTGCTCGACGGCATCTGCCCGGCCGGCAGCGTGACGCTCGACGCCGGCGATACCGCCCCGGGCCAGGCCGTGGCCGCCGCGCGCTCGGTCGACATCCAGCCGGCCTGCGAGGTGCTGCGCCGCTGGCCCGACCGCGCGGATGCGCAGGACCGCGGTGCGCTGCTGTGGGACTTCTTCTGGGCCCGCGTGCAGAAGATCCCGCCGGCCGAGCTCTATGCCACGCCGTTCTCGCCGCGATCGCCGCTGACGACGCCGGACGCCATCCGGGCGTCGGACCCGCGCGTGGCGCGCGCGCTCGCGGGCGCGGTCGAGGACATGGCGGCCAGGGGCTGGCCGCTCGACACCCCGCTGGGCGCGCAACGCTTCGCGCGCAGCGAGGGCCGCGCCGTGCCGCTCTACGGCGGCTGCGATGCCGAGGGCTACTTCACCGTGGCCTGCGCGCGCGACGGCGACTACGCGATGGGCGAGCTTTCGCACGGCAACACCTACCTGCAGATCGTCCATTTCGACGCACGCGGCGTGCAGGCTCGTACGCTGCTCGCGCACGGCGAGCGCGAGACCGCGGTGACGAATGGCGCGGGCGCCGCGCCGGTGCTGCGCTATGCGCGCAAGGACTGGCTGCGCTTTCCGTTCCGCGAGGAGGAGATCGCGCGCGATCCGTTGCTGGTGCGGGAGACGCTGCGGCCCTGAACGACGCGTTTCAGGCGCGCGGTGCGTTCAGGGTGCTCATCCGCTGGACGATGTCCGCGCAGACGCGTTCGTTGCCCGGCATGAACCGATGCAGCAGGGCCCGGGCATCGAGGCTGCTCGATGCACGAGGCCAGTGGGAGCTTCGGGCCGGGAACACCGTCACGTCGAAAGACGTCCAGTACCCGAACACCGCCATCCGTGCGAGCCGATGCTCGGTGCGCCGGAGTTCCTCGAGCACCGGACTGCCGGGCCGCATGTCGCGGGCGCCCTTTCCCGGGTAGAGGTAGGCCAGCAGCGTTCCCTGGTGCGGCGCCGAGACGGCGAACAGGGCCTCGCAGCGCGCATGCCCGTCGAGCAGCTGCAGGTAGTGGCGCGAGACGATGCAGCCCATGCTGAAGCCGACGATGGCGATCGGCGCGTTCGGCTCGAGCTGTTCGTCGACATAGGCCTTCAGCTTGCAGGCAAGGTCATGGATGCCGCGGCGTCCATCCGCCGGCTTGAGCGCGGGCACCCAGCAGCGATGGCCGGCGTCGCGCAGGCTGCGCTCGAGGCGCCGGAAGATCGCGCCGTCGTCGAAGATGCCGTGCACCAGGACCACATTCATCGCGGTTGTCTCGGAACGAGGTCGGCGTGCACAGGCATCGCACTCACTGCCAGTTGGCCGCCAGCACTGGTGCCAGGCTGCTCTGGTAGTTGGCCGGGAGAGTCGTCTGCCCGGCTGCCGGCGGTGCGAATCCCGCCATCGCCTGCACGAGGTTCTGCACCTGGCTGTCCAACAGGGTCTTGCCGCCGGCCTTGAACTGCTCGACCTGGTATTGATCGCCCAGATACCAGTTGCTCAGCGTGAACTTGTCGGTGGAGCCGATGACGCTGACTTCCAGGTTGTTGCCGACCTTCTGGAACCAGAGCTGGTCGATGGCGATATCGGCGGCGAACTGCGCCACGTCGGTGTTGCCCGCCGTGGCATCGTTCTCCGTGATGGTGTCGATGCCGTAGCCGCGGCCAAGCACGTAGGTGTCGTTGCCGACACCGCCTGCCAGCGTGTCCGCGCCGGCGCTGCCGTTGAGCGTGTCGTTGCCCGCGCCGCCGGTCAAGCCATTGGCACCGGCGTTGCCGATCAGGATGTCGTTGTAGCTGCCGCCGACCAGGTTTTCGATGTTGAGCAGCGTATCGGTGCCCGAGCCGCCGGTGGCTTGCGCCGCGGTACTGGCCAGGCTGACCGTGACACCCGAGACGGCATAGGCGTACGACACCGTGTCGGAGCCGTCCAGTCCGTCGATCACGTTGTTGCCCGCGCCGGCATACAGCACGTTGGCGAGCGCATTGCCCGTGGCATTCACCGCACCGGTGGTGTTGATGTAGAGGTTCTCGAGGTTGGCGCCCAGCGTGTAGCTGATCGTGCTGTAGACGGTGTCGATCCCTTCGTTGGCCAGTTCGGTCACGACATCGCCGATGTTGTCGACGTAGTAGCCGTCGTTGCCCAGGCCGCCGATCATCGTGTCCGCGCCGGCACCTCCGTTCAGGCTGTTGGCCGCGGTATTGCCGGTGAGCTTGTCGTTGAAGTTGCTGCCCACGAGGCTTTCGACGTTGAGGATCGTGTCGCTGCCGGAGCCGCCGGTGGCCTGAACTGTGGTGATGGCCAGGCTGGCCGTGACGGCCGAGGCTGCGTAGGCATACGACACCGTGTCGATGCCGTCGCCGCCATTCAGCACGTTGTTGCCGTCTCCCGCGTACAGGATGTTGTTCAGCGCATTGCCGGTGGCGTCGATGTTGCCGGTGGTGTGCAGGCGGATGTTCTCCACGTTGGCGGCGAGCGTGTGGCTGACGTAGGCGTAGACGATGTCGGTTCCCTCGTTGGCGAGTTCCGTGACCGTGTCGCCGACGTTGTCGACGTAGTAGGTGTCGTTGCCCGCGCCGCCGAGCATGGTGTCGATGCCGGCTGCACCGTTGAGGGAGTCGTTGCCTGCGCCGCCGGTCAACGTGTTGCTGGCGGCGTTGCCTGTGATCACGTTGTCGAGGGCGTTGCCGGTGCCGTCGATGGCGGCAATGCCCGTGAGCGTCAGGTTCTCGACGTTGGCACCGAGCGCATAGGTGAGGGCGCTCTGGACGAGGTCAGTGCCTTCGCCGGCCAACTCGGTCACGACGTCGCCTGCGCTGTCCACGACGTAGACGTCGTTACCTGCCCCACCGATCAGCGTGTCCGCGCCGCTTCCACCATCGAGCACGTTGGCCGCCGCGTTGCCGGTGAGCTTGTCGTTGAACGCACTGCCCGTGAGGTTCTCGATCTCGATCAGCGTGTCGCTGCCGGAGCCGCCCGTCGCCTGCGCGGTGGTCACCATCAGACTGACCGTCACGCCGGAGAGCGCGTACTGGTAGGAGGCTGTATCGATTCCGGTCAAGCCATTGAGCACGTTGTTGCCAGCGCCCGAGAAGAGGACGTTGTTCGCCGCGTTGCCGGTGCCGTTGATGGCCGCGGTTCCGGTCAACTGGAGGTTCTCGACGTTGGCGCCCAGCGTGTAGCTGATGGCACTCTGCACGAGGTCCGTACCTTCGTTGGCAAGTTCGGTGATCACGTCAGCCGCAGTGTCGATCACATAGGTGTCGTTGCCCGCCCCGCCGATCAACGTGTCGATCCCGGCACCTCCGATGAGCGTGTCGTTGCCAGCACCGCCTGTCAGGGTATTGTTGGCGGCGTTGCCGGTGATCACGTTGTCGAGGGCATTGCCCGTGCCGTTGATGGCCGCCGTTCCTGTCAAGGTTAGGTTTTCGACGTTAGCACCGAGCGTATAACTGATGGCGCTCTGAACCAAGTCGGTACCTTCGTTGGCCAGTTCGGTGACGACGTCACCCACCGCATCCACCACGAAGGTGTCGTTGCCGGTGCCGCCGATCAGCGTGTCGTTGCCCAAACCGCCATCCAGCACATCGTTGCCAGCTCCACCGTCGATCACGTTGTCGAAGTCGTTGGTGGAAATCTGGTCGTTGAACTGCGACCCGATGACGTTCTTCACATCCTTGATCTGGCTTCCCAGCGAATCGACGATGGTGTCGCGATAGATCGGATCGCCGTCATCCCAATGCGACAGACTTCTCTCACCTCGAACCTTGACGCCAGCATTGATTTCCTTGTAGGACACGGTGTCGTTGCCCCCAACACCATCCACGCGAGTTCCCACCCCCGTGATAACAAAGGTATCGCGCCCATCTCCTCCGACGAGGGTGGTATCGCGCTCGCCGCCGATCAAGGTATCGCCAGCGTCAGAGGCGGAGATCGACGTCACGTGGGTTTGTCCGTCGAAGGTGTTTTCTCCTTGAAGGCTGCGCACGCCACTTTTGGAGGTTCTGAATCCGACGTGATTGACTCCCGTCAGATTGGCATACAGGTTGAACGTCGCCGCATCCACCCCCAGCAAGGTCACCTTGGGCTGACCGTTGAAGTACAGGAGTGTGTTGCCTCGGCCATCATCGACGACGGTGATGTAGTCATTGTTGCCGCGCCTGTTGATGAACTGAATCTGATCGCCCTTGGTCCCCGTCTGGAAGCCACTGACCGTGATGTGGCCAGACACGTTGGTCACCGCGACGTTGTCCACGCCCGAGTTGAGAACGAAGGTCTGGTTGCCCCTGTTGGCGATCAACAGGTTGTAGCCGTTGTCCACCGCGGTGGTCTGGCCGTCTTTGCCGACGTAGGCCTTGGAGTAGCCGTTGGACTGCGCGATGGCACCGAGCATCTGGTCGCCGAGGATCTTCAGCTCTGCCATCGGTTGCAACGCCGCCGCGTACGCCCGGAACGCCTCGGCTGCCATCGTGGCATCCGCGCGCGTCAAGAAGGTCCACCCATTGGGCAGATGTCCGTTGGCATTGAGGTTCTGCGGCACCAGTTCGTTGAGCTTGTTCTGGATGTCTGGCAGCCGGGCCGTCATGGCCTCGATCTGGTCCCTCACGTCCAGGTAGTTGACGATGGAGTTATCCCAGGCCTCGGCGACGACCCGTGCGGCTGCGGAGGCATCATTTCGTGCACCGCTTGTCTGCGTGGCATTGGCCACCTGCGCCTTGCGCTGCGCCTCGGCTTGCTTGTTTCCGGCCCATTCGATGGCCTGCGCTGCTTTGATCTCTCCCTGGCGCAGCGAGGCAATGCCGTTGAGCACATTGACGATATCCGCTGGAGCGCTATTGATGCGCCGGAATGCGGGGTCGATCCTCGTCAGATCGCTCCCCGGCGGAGCAAAGTAATACGTGATCTTGTCGTTCAGCCCCGTCGGGCCCAGGCCTGCCTGCTGGGACCAGCTCGCCTTGATACGGTACTCGATCATGGCCGAACCGAGAGGCGGTGTACCCGGGGGTATCCCAAACGTGCGCTGCAGTGCCGAGATCGCCGACTGCTCGTTGGCCTGGCGGCTCATCGCGAGGATGGCGGTCGCCTTGGCCTGACCAGCTGCCATCGCCGCGTAGCCCTTGCCCGCATACTCCGCGAAGGCCAGCGCGGCGGCCGATACTGGCCGCACGCCGTCCGTGATTGTTGTCAGTTCCGTGGCCAATCCCACGTCGTTGATCGTGTGGCGCTTGCCGTCGGCCGTGGTGTAGCTCGCCTTGCTCAGGATGACGTTGCCGTCGTCGTTGCGGTTGACCGCCTGGGAGGCGAGATCGATGGAGGTGATGCCCAGGCTCGCGAGGGTGCGCAACTCGCCCGCATCCGTCTTGCCATCCTGGTCGGCGTCGACCCAGACTTGCAATTCGTCGAAGTAGCGTTTGCCGGTGGCCGGGTTGATCTTGGAGGTGGTTGCCGAAAAAGACGTCGCTCCGGCGTTGGCCAGCGTGGCCAGGGCCTTGAAGCCGTCCTGGTTCGCCGGCGGTGTGCCAGAGGCAGCAAACTGCTGACCGAACCATTCGCTGGCATTGTCAACAACGCCGTTGGCGTTCTTGTCGAACACAAGGATGCCTTCTTTGCGTCCTACCCAGCCCACTGTTTTGACCTGGCCATTCGCATCGACGTCGAATGTGGCGTTGCTGCGGTCCAGTGCCGTCAGTTCAAGCCCGTCGTCGCCGAGATCGAGCACCAGCGGCAGCGAAAGGTTGGCAGATGCCGCGCGAGGCGGCGATGGTGGCGGTGACGGCGGGGGAGGCATGTTGCCAAATCCGAGTACGCGAACTGTGAAGTACGAGGGCGTCTGCTGGCGCAATGTGCTGACGCGGCTTTGCGACAAGATACCCAATGCCTGTCTGACAGCTGCGTCCATTCCGCTGGACAGCATCAGCGTGGAGGGAATTCCGGCACCGAGGACGTACGGCGCCCATCGATCACCGACCGAAGGCATCCCAAGACGCTTGGCCAGCGTGTCCAACGATGCGCCCGTGTCCTTGGCATTGCTGACGCCAGCGGCGTTGTTACCCCCGGAGCTGGCGAACTGCTGGTCGTAGCGGCCATAGGTCGCCGACTCGCTGCTGCTCAAATCGGCTGCATCGGAATTGTTCTGGAGATTCGAGATGAACGCGCCCAGATCGTCCCCGGTGTAGGTCTGGCCGTCCTGCATCCAGGACGTCGGGTCCCAGCTACCGTCGGAGCCTAACGTATAGGTCGATGAAACTTGACCATTCGCACTGAGCTCCTGCACCTCGATGCGCTCGGGATACTCTGAATCCGGACCATAGGTGCTGATGATGGTTGCCCGTCCCTTTTCCGCGTCACCGGGGATGGTCTGAATATGGCGGAATAGCTTTCCCGATGCATCAAAAAACGACTCCATCCTGGACTTGTTTGCGAAATCGACGCTACTGCTGAAGGAGCCGTCATCGTGCATCACAAGATCGTTCGGGGTAAATCTGACAAGACCCCCGTACATTTTTTTAATGTAGGCTTGGAATTCCGTCGCCTGTGGCGTTCCTTCAACGAATCCCTGCGCCTTCAAAACGTCTCTGGTGCCGTTATCGGTATAGACCCCATTGTTATAGCTACCCATGATAGGACGCACTCCCTCGACCATGAAGCTCGTCTTGGCGTCTCCAGTGAGGTTCTTTATCGCCGCTTCAGATTCCAGGCGCTGAAACTGCTGAAACAACGGATTGCCATCGAGAAAAGCCTTGATTCTCCCCGGCTCCCAAAGCTTGAGCTCCATCATCTGTGTCAATGCTTGGTAGGACTGATAGCGAGAAAAAGCTTCGTCGTCCAACCAGGACTTAATGTATTTGTCGCCGCGCTGCGTCGGTGTCCCATCTGAACCCTTTAATGCTTCAAATGCCTTGAGGCGATTCTCAATTTTTTCCGCATTTCCATGACCCATCCCTTCGTGAATGATGATCTCGATGAGATTGACGGCGCCAAGGAGACCACTGTCTTTTACATCCTTGGATTGAATAACGATTTGGCCAGGGGCCTTGATTCCGGCGACGTCTTTGGGATCGATGAATAGTCCAGCATCGTTCCCTCCAATGCTGTCTCCAGATTGTTCCGTTCGCAAGGCGTATTTGCTTTGAAGGAGGATTTGTCGCAAAGGCTCGGCGAACGTAAATCGAGGGTCATTCAGGATTTTTACAACATCGTTAATGAGGGCCGCATTGGCGTCCTTCAAACCCGAAAACATTTCTGCTTTGATAGTAGTCATTACTCATCCCTCCTTGGGATAGCGACCGGTAACAGTGATCGATGAAATGCAATCGGCGCCGACAATTTTTCCAGCGGCGTCCTCAATTATGCTCACGAGAATGGTATAACCCGGCCCGCCATAGCGTCCCGTGTTACTCCATGCAAACATTCCCCAGACGTATGCGGGGGGCCAGTACCGTTTATTGAAGTGCGGTGAAGTATCTGCATTCACAAATTTCCACCCTGTGTAGACTGCCAGATCGTAAGGATTGAGACAAAAGCCGCTCAGTTTAGGGCCGACTTGAAGTCGCAGCGTCTGACTTCTTTGATGGCCATCTCCCTCAGGATTACTGATCGAATAATAAGACCTAAAATACACAGGATCGTCCGGTTCTCCGTAGCGTGCCTGATCCACCGTGTATCGTTTGCCCCAAATCTTTTGCTGAGAGGCACTCAGCTTTTCTTCCGTCAACGTGATTTCAAATCTCCGTTGAACTTCCTCAACATTGGGCGCTGTATCCGATGTGTTTTTCAACAACGAGAGCATGTTGTCGATCAGCTTCTTGAACTCGGGCGGCCATGTATCGGCGATGGTGGGGTCCCGTGGCGGCAGCGGCGTGCCCTCAGGTTGGGGCACCAGCCGTGTGGGCGGCATTGGCAGTGGCGGGGCAGGTGTGCTTGCCTGCGTCGACGGTTCCGAAGAGCTGGTCCCAGTTGCGGGTACTTCACGGGTCTGCGCCGATGCCACGACCAGTCCCATTGCCGCTGTCACCGCGGTGATGCACACGGCCAATGCCACGATATCCCCTGCGTGTAGAAGGTGGCGCCAGTTCACGAGATGCCTCATATCAAGTCCGTCCTTCCGTCCAAGTGTGTTTTGCACATGAGTATTCATATTTAGGGCCTCTATCTTTCCCTCAAACTTTCGCTAGTGGCTTTTTCCACCGGACTGAGCAGGAACTCAATAACCCGCCTCTTCCCCGTCTTGATCTCCGCCGTCAGATTCATCCCCGGCGAGAGCTTGATCGGCTTGCCATCCACATCGATGCTGGTGGCGTTGAGGTTCAGCGTCACCGGGAAGATCGCCCCGCGCTTCTCGTCATTGACCGCATCGGCCGTCACCGTCTTCACCGTCGCATCCACCGTCCCGTAACGCGTGTACGGGAAGGTCTCCAGCTTGATGCGTGCTTCCTGCGTCGGGCTCACGAAGCCGATGTCCTTGTTCTCCAGCGTCACCTCGGCCGTGACCTGCGCGTCGTGCGGCACGATCACCATCAGCGGCTGCGCTTCGGTCACCACGCCACCCTCGGTGTGCGTCACCAGCTGCTGCACCGTGCCGGCCACCGGCGCCTTCAAGGTCGTCAGGCGCTCTCGTTGCCCCGCCTTGGCGAGTTCCTGAGTGCCCTGCTGGCGCTTGAGCTCGGCCGCGGCTTCCCTGGTGCGCAGTGCATTGCGGGTCTCGGCGATGTAGGCCGCGCGGGTGTTCTCGCTCTCGCGCAGCGTCGCGTTGGCCTCGGCCAGCCGCGCTCGCTGGGTGGCGAGGTCGCGCTCCAGCTCGATGCGCTCGCGCGTGCGGTCCTGGTTCGCATGGTTGGACATGAAGCCCTGGTTGGCCAGCTGATGGAAGTCGGCCTCTCTCTGCTTGGCGATCGGAAGCGTGGTCTCGAGCTTGGTCACCATCTCACGCACGGTGGCGATCTCGGCCTGGCGGCGCTGCAGTTCGGCCGCCGCCTTCGCGAGCTTGGCGGTGATGTCGCTCCATTCGTCGCTCAACTGAAGCTTCGCCGCGGCGACGTCCACCTCGCCCCACGCCGGCAGGTTCGTGCCCAGCTCGGGAGTGCGGGGAGATGAGGCATTGAGTGCCTGCAGCAAAGCCCTTGTCCTTAGCACTTCCGACTGCGCCGACTTCAACTGCTCGTCGATGCTGGTCTTGTCTGCATTGGCGCTGGTTGGATCGAGCTCGACCAATGCCTGCCCGGCTTCCACATGGTCCCCATCCTTCACAAGCACCCGCTTGACCACGCTGACCTCCAGCGGCTGGATCAGCTTGGTGCGCTCGCTCACCACGATCTTGCCCGGCGCCACCGCCACGATGTCCACCTGCCCGACGATGGACCACACCAGCGCGATCAGGAACAGCGCGATCAGCGCGAAGGCCAGTCGCCTCGGTGCGGGGTGCACGGGCGTGTCCTGCAGGCTCAGCGCCGCCGGCAGGAAGGCGGCTTCGTCACTCAGGCGCTTCGGGCCGGCCAGTTCATGGCGATGGCGCCAGGCGGCCTGGAAGACTGCGCCATAACGCCCGAGCAGCTCGAACACCGGATGGCGCACGCTCGGCTGGTTTGCCGCGTCGGTACGCTGGACGGAGGAGGTCATGCCGGCACCTCCATGCCCGCGGGCTTGCTGCCCTCCATGTGCCCACCACCCTGCATGTTCCACAGGTAGGCATAGATCCCCTTGGGCCGATTCAGCAGCGCCTCGTGCGTGCCGCCTTCCACGATGCGCCCCTTCTCCATCACGATGATCCGGTCGGCGTGGCGCACGGCGCTCAGGCGGTGGGCGATGATGAAGACCGTACGCCCCTTGCAGATGTGCGCCATGTTGCGCTGCACGATGGCCTCGCTCTCGTAGTCCAGTGCGCTGGTGGCCTCGTCGAAGATCAGGATGCGCGGCTGCGTGAACAGCGCCCGCGCAATGGCGATGCGCTGGCGCTGGCCGCCCGACAGGCTCGCGCCCTGTTCGCCCACCACGGTGTCGTAGCCCTCGGGCAGCTCGCTGATGAATTCGTGCGCGCCCGCCAGCCGCGCCGCATGCAGCACCGACTCCAGCGGTGCGGCCGGGTCGGCGATCGCGATGTTCTCGCGCACGCTGCGGTTGAACAGGGTGTTCTCCTGCAGCACCACGCCCACCTGCCGGCGTAGCTGCGCCGCGTCGATCAGGCCGATGTCGATGCCGTCGACCAGCAAGCGTCCCTGCTCGGGGGTGTACAGCCGCTGGACGAGCTTGGTCAGCGTGCTCTTGCCCGAGCCCGAACGCCCGACGATGCCGATGACTTCGCCCGGACGCACGTCCAGGCTCACGCCGTGCAACACGGGCGGGGCCTCGGGGCGGTAGCGGAAGGTCAGCCCCTCCAGCGTGACGCGGCCCTTGAGGGCGGGCAGCTGGGCCGCGGTGCTCGGCGGCACCTCGGTGCGGGTGTTGAGGATGTCCCCCAGCCGGGCCATGGAGATGCCGGTTTGCTGGAAGTCGGTCCACAGCTGCGCCATGCGCATGATGGGCTGCGACACGCGCTGGGCGAACATGTTGAAGGCGACGAACTGGCCCACGGTGAGACCTGCACCGGTGGCGTCGTTGTTCATCACGAGGTGGGCGCCGTACCAGAGGGTGGCGGCATTGACCAGCTTGCCGATCAGGTTCACGCCCTCGTGGGCCCAGCTCGCGAGGTTCTGGGTGCGGAAGCTCGCGCTGACGTAGGCGGCGAGCTGGTTGTCCCAGCGCCGCGCGAAGGCCGGCTCCAGCGCGGTGGCCTTGACCGTCTGGATGGCGCCCACGGTCTCCACCAGCATGGCCTGGTTCTCCGCGCCGCGCGCGAACTTCTCGTCCAGGCGCCGACGCAGGATCGGCACCACCGCCAGGCTCAGCCCGAAGTACAGCGGCAGGCTCACCAGCACGATCAGCGTGAGCGGCACGCTGTAGAACAGCATGATGGCCACGAAGACGACCGAGAACACGACGTCCAGCAGCACGGTCAGGGCGTTGCCGGTGAGGAAGCTGCGGATGTTCTCGAGCTCGCGCACGCGCGCCACGGAGTCGCCCACGCGCCGGGCCTGGAAGTAGGCCAGGGGCAGTTGCACGAGGTGGCGGAACAGCCGCGCGCCCAGTTCCACGTCGATGCGGCTGGTGGTGTGACTGAAGACGTAGCTGCGCAGGCCGTTGAGCAGCGACTCGAAGATGACCACCACCACCAGGCCCACGACCAGCACGTCCAGCGTGGTGAGGCCGCGGTGCACGAGCACCTTGTCCATCACGACCTGGAAGAACAGCGGGCTGACCAGCGCGAACAGCTGCAGCATGAACGAGATCAGCAGCACCTCGCCCAGCAGGCGCCGGTGCTTCACCAGGCTGGGGATGAACCAGGAGAAGTCGAATTTGGCGAGCTCGCCCACGAGGCTGGCGCGGCTGGTGACGAGGATGAGTTCGCCGCTCCAGCGGGTGGCGAAGACTTCCAGGGGTTCGATGACGGGGCGCGCTGCACGTGTCGGATCTGGCGAGGCCGGGTCTTGCAGCAGGACGCGCTGGCCGTCGCACTGGGCGAGGATGACGAAGCGTTCGCTGCCGTCGGGATCACGCAGTGCTGCAAGGGCGGGCAGGGGCGTGTGGGCCAGGCGCTCGATGCCGCTGCGGCTGGATTTGGCCTTCAGGCCCAGGTGGCGGGCGGCACGCAACAGTGTTGCGGTGTCGACGGCTTCCGAAGAGGCCAGGCCCAGTTGGTGGGCCAGCAGGGCGGGGTCTGCTGCGATCTGGTGGAAGCGCGCGAGCGTGCACAGCATCGCCAGAGACGGCGACGCCTCGGATCGCACCTCATCCTCCATGCTGGATATGGCCGCGCTGTCCACGGCCGATGCCGATCTGGCACCCGTTTGGCCCAGTTCTCCCACTTTTCACTCCCTGCACATTCTTGTGCCGGGGACGGTAGCGGAAGATGGATCGAACTACAACGACAGTTCAATGTCAAAAGCTCAGGAGCTTTTGACAAGTGTCCTGTAAAGGCCCGTCGGCAAGGTCCTAGAACCTGAGAACTATCGGTCCTCGGTCAAAGCTCCAACACCAACCGCTCCCCCGCGCAAGCCCGCGAGCAGCAAGTCATCATCCGTCCATTCGCCTCCCGCTCCGAGCGCGTCAGCACCACGTCGCGGTGGTCGACCCTGCCGGCCAGCACGCGCACCTCGCACGAGCCGCACAGGCCTTCCTCGCAGTCGCTCTGCACGTCGATGTTGGCGGCGCGCAGCGCGTCGAGCACGGTGCGGTCGGCGGGCACGGGCACGACGATGCCCGAGTCCTTGAGCTCGACCTCGAAGGCATGCTCCTTCGACGGATCGAGCGTGCCGAGCTTCGATTCGAAATGCTCCACGCGCAGCGAGTCCTCGGGCCAGCCGGCGCAGCCGGCCTCGAGGGCGTCGAGCATGCGCGCGGGGCCGCAGGCATAGACCTGGGTGCCTTCGCGCGGCGTGGCGAGCAGGGCGGCGAGGTCGCAGCGCCGGCCTTCCTCCTTCGCGTAGACGTGCAGGCGCTCGCCATGCAGCGCCGCCAGCTCGTCGACGAAGGCCATGCGCGCGCGGCTGCGGCCGCTGTAGTGGATCTCGTAGTCCAGGCCCAGGGCCTTGGCGCGGCGTGCCATCGCGGCGATGGGCGTGATGCCGATGCCGCCGGCGATCAGGATCAGCCGCTGGCGGCTCTCGTCGAGGTGGAAGTGGTTGCGCGGGCCGCGCACCTTGAGCTTGTCGCCGGGGCGCACGTTGGCATGCACCCAGGCCGAGCCGCCGCGGCCTTCTTCTTCGCGCAGCACCGCGATCTCGAGCACGTCGGCCTCGGCCGGGTCGCCGCACAGCGAGTACTGGCGCGAGAGCTCGGGCGAGCCGCATTCGATGTCGATGTGCGAACCCGGCGTCCAGCGCGGCACGGGGCGGCCGTCGGGCGTGGCCAGGCGCAGCTTCACCACGCCCTCGGCGACCGGGGTCACGCTGCGCACCACCATCTGGCGCGAGATCGCATGCTTCGAGGGTTCGCCGATGCGCACGGGCACCTGCCGCTCGAGCAGCGCGGCATCGCGGCGCTCGGGGTTGTGGGCCGGGTCCCATTCGACCCACAGGTGCTCGGGGCCGCGGAACGAGGTGTTGGGCACATAGCTGAACTGCTGCTCGGCCAGCTTCATGTGCGGCAGGCGGCGCGTGAACTCCTCGAGGAAGATCTGCATCTCCATGCGCGCGAGGTTCTTGCCCATGCACTGGTGCGAGCCGTAGCCGAAGGTCAGGTGGTCGCTGGCGTTGTCGCGCCGGATGTCGAACAGGTCGGCATCGGCGAAATGCGCCTCGTCGTGGTTGGCCGAGGAGGTGACGATCAGGAGCTTCGAGCCGGCGGGAATGTCGATGCCGCCGACCTGCACGTCCCTGGTCGCGAGACGGCGCCAGGCCGCGACCGAGCCGTTGTGGCGCAGGCATTCCTCGACCGCGCTCGAGATCAGGCCCGGGTCCTCGCAGATGTCGCGCCAGGCCTGCGGATGCTGCAGCAGCAGCTTCATCGCATTGGCCGTGGCGTTGGCGGTGGTCTCGTGCGCGGCCACGATGCCGGCCATCATCATCGAGTGCAGGTAGGAGTCGGTCACGACCTCGGGATGCTCCTTCTGCTTGCGCAGGCCGTAGGGCATCCAGCCCGGCGCGTCGGGGTTCAGGCGCATCTTGTCGAGCACCTTGCCCGCGAACTGCCAGAAGTTGCCGACCGCGTGCGCCACCGCCACCTGCTCCTCGGGCTTGGG
>JAESGN010000525.1_pt1 | contig 29513 bp, 25 predicted proteins | sample 9269731 | NCBI WGS metagenome assembly JAESGN01 (sample SAMN15720683, study PRJNA650826) | algae metagenome | isolation source: Mojavia pulchra JT2-VF2 and co-occurring heterotrophs from desert soil | place: USA: Cadiz Valley, Joshua Tree National Park, CA | collected 1998-06-08
AAGGGAAAAAACGGTGTGATCCGAGCCATTTGACGCTCGCTCAGCAGAAACAGGCCACTCATCAGAATCTCCTCGAAAGGGACTCTGAATCACATTCGCTTGCACATTAATAGGTCCTGAGCCTAGAAGTCGTCAAGTTGTGGCGAGATTGTGGCGAGGCGCGCTGAAGCCCTTCATAATTTACGTCATTGATTTTGTGGGCTTTCCGATGACCTAACGGAAGATGCAAGCTGCTGCGCTTGTGGTCAGGATTCGCGATAAGGTGATGACGACAGAATCAAAACAGCGGCATAACCGCAAACGGAGACCACGTGTCCACAGACAAGCCCGACATGCCGCCCATGCCGGACGGCGTTGAATCGATCGACCTGAAATCCGCGCTGGAAGAGCGCTATCTGGCCTATGCGCTGTCGACGATCATGCACAGGGCCTTGCCCGATGCGCGCGACGGACTGAAACCCGTTCACCGCCGCATCCTCTATGGCATGCAGTTGCTCAGGCTCGACCCGACCGCCGCCTTCACCAAATGCGCCAAGATCGTCGGCGACGTGATGGGCAGCTTTCACCCCCATGGCGACCAGGCGATCTATGACGCGCTGGTCCGGCTGGCGCAGGATTTCTCGCAGCGCTACCCGCTGGTCGATGGCCAGGGCAATTTCGGCAACATCGACGGCGATAACCCGGCTGCCTACCGCTACACCGAAGCGCGCATGACCACCGTGGCGCAGTTGCTGCTCGACGGCATCGATGAAGACGCGGTCGATTTCCGGCCCAATTATGATGGCCGCAAGACCGAACCTTCCGTGCTGCCGGCGGCTTTTCCCAACATGCTGGCCAATGGCGCGCAGGGCATCGCGGTCGGCATGGCGACCTCGATCCCGCCGCACAACGCCGCCGAACTGTGCGACGCGGCGCTCTATCTGATCCAGCATCCCGGCGCGTCGGTGGACCAGTTGCTCACCTTCGTGCCCGGCCCCGATTTTCCGACCGGCGGCATCATCGTCGAGCCGCGCGCCTCGATCGCCGAGGCTTACCGCACGGGGCGCGGCGCTTTCCGCACCCGCGCCAGGTGGGAGAAGGAAGACGCAGGGCGTGGCGGCTGGGTCGTGGTCGTGACCGAAATCCCCTACATGGTCACCAAGGGCCCGCTGATCGAGAAGATCGCGGAACTGCTGCAGGACAAGAAGCTGCCGCTGGTGGCAGATGTGCGGGACGAATCCGCCGAGGACATCCGCATCGTCTTCGAGCCGCGCAACCGCACCATCGATCCGGGCCTGATGATGGAGACGCTGTTCAAGCTGACGGCGCTCGAAAGCCGCATCTCGCTCAACATGAACGTGCTGACCGGCGGCATCGCGCCGCGCGTGCTCAACCTCGCCGAGGCGCTACGCGAATGGCTGAACCACCGCCGTGACGTGCTGTTGCGCCGCTCGCGCTTCCGTCTGGCGCAGATCGAGAAGCGCCTTGAAATCCTGCGTGGGCTTCTGATCGTCTATCTCGACCTCGACCGCGTCATCAGGATCATTCGCGAGGATGACGAGCCGAAGACCGAACTGATGCGCGTGTTCGAACTGTCGGAGCTTCAGGCCAATGCCATCCTCGACACGAGGCTGCGCAGCTTGCGCAAGCTCGAGGAGATGGAGTTGAAGCGCGAACTCGATGGCCTGACCGAGGAGAAGGCCCAGATCGAGGGGCTGCTTGGCTCCGAGGACAAGCAGTGGAAAACCGTGGCCTGGGACATCCGGCAGGCGCGCAAGACCTTTGGGCCGGACACCGCCATCGGCAAGCGGCGCACGCAGTTCGCGGATGCGCCCGAGACCACAGACATCGACATCAACGAGGCGATGATCGAGCGCGAGCCGATCACGGTCGTGGTCTCGAAGAAGGGCTGGATCCGGGCGCTGAAGGGCCACGTGCAGGATTTGGGCTCCCTCACGTGGAAGGGCGATGACAGCCTCAAGTTCTCGTTCTTCACCGAGACCACCGCCAAGGTTCTGGTGATCTGCGACAACGGCAAGGTGTTCACGCTCGATGCCTCGAAGCTGCCGGGCGGGCGCGGCTTCGGGGACCCGATCCGGCTGTCGATCGACCTCGAGGAAAGCGCCGATTTCATTGCCGCCTTCCCCTACAAGGCGGGCGTGAAGCTGCTGTTCGCTTCGAATGACGGGCGCGGCTTCATCGCGCCGTCAGATGACATCGTGGCGATCACGCGCAAGGGCAAGCAGGTCATGAACCTCGACGAGGGGCTGAAATGCGTGTTCGCGCTGCCCATGGCGGGCGACCACCTCGCCGTCATCGGCGAAAACCGGAAGCTGGTCTGCTTCCCGCTTGCGGAGGTTCCCGAAATGAGCCGCGGCAAGGGCGTGCGCCTGCAGAAGTACAAGGATGGCGGCATCGCCGACGCCAAATCCTTCACGCTGGCCGACGGCCTGACCTGGCAATCCAGCGACGGGCGGACCTACACGGTCGCCAAGCCGGAGCTTGAGGAATGGCTCGGCGCGCGCGCCGAAGCCGGGCGGCTGCCGCCGAAGGGATTTCCGAAGAACAACAGGTTTGTAGGTTAGCCAATCCGCCGTTGCGAGGGCGGCGAGGCAATTGATGAAGCCGCTCCTCATCCCAAGCAACCTCGAAGGATGAATTTCAGCAAAACATCAACTGGAACTCGTCCTTCGACGGGCTCAGGATGAGGAGCGTGGACTTGAAGGCCGGCCGGCGGCGCCTTCAGCGCACATTCGGCTGGCTGAACGCGGCCTCGGCCCCGAATGTCAGCCCCGGCATCAGTTCCATCTTGAAGCCGGCGCGGACGTCGGAGCGGCCTGACGGGCCTTCCGTGAGCGCGAGGCCGGGCGCGACCGGAATGATGGACGGCCCGTTGCGGTAGCTGGTCTGGCCGACGGAGGTGTAGAACATCAGGGTGTCGGACGCCATGTAGGCAGCGGTCGCGCGGGTGCTGAAGCCCAGATCATTGAAGCCGCGCGAGCCGACGATTGACGGCGAAAACGACGAACTGAAGCCCATCGGATCGCCGAGGGACCAATTCGGGCCGGACGTGGTGTTGAACAGGAACGAACCCATCTTCAGGGTCTCGCCACTGGTGAAGGCCCACTGCCGGGCATCGCGCGCTGTGCTGCCGCTGCTGAAGCTCAGTGGCGAGCCGGGCATCGGCAGGTCCTGCCAGCCAAGACCCGCGATCGGAGCGGCAGCAAAGCTCGGCGCGCGCGCGCCGAGAACCACTTCCTGAATGGCGGAAGCGGGGGTGGCGGCGGCGAATGCCGCTGCGAAGGCGAGAATGCGCGAGATCATTGAAGCCAACATAGCGTGGATTGAGGCATTTTGCGAGAGGGGGTGAAGGGACGCGTCATTCCGGGGCGGCAAAGCCGAGCCCGGAACCCATCAACAGGATGGCCTCACACGACTGGCATAAATGGGTGACGGGCGCTGCCTATGGCAGCCCCGGACAGACGCGGATTTTCAAGTTCCTCAAGGATCAACACGCTCCCAGCCGCGGCCCATCAGGCGCTCCTGCGGCAGATATCTCGATTTGTAGTCCATCTTGCCCGAGCCCTGCACCCAGTAGCCGAGATAGAGGTAAGGCAGGCCCAGTTTCCTCGCGCGATCGATATGGTCGAGGATCATGTAGGTGCCGAGCGAGCGGTCGGCCAGCGCAGGATCATAGAACGAATAGACCATGGACAGGCCATCCGCCATCCGGTCGGTCAGCGCCATGGCGATCAGATCGCCCTGCCCGCGCCCGGTGATGGAACTGTCCGGCCCGCGCTTGCGGTACTCGATGACATTGCTCTCGACGTGGCTGTCCTCAACCATCATGGCGTAGTCAAGCACGGTCATCTCGGCCATGCCGCCTTCCGGATGGCGATGGTCGAGATAGCGGCGGAACAGCGAGTACTGCTCGGAACTCGGTTTGTTGGGACCGGTTGCGCCGACAAGATCGGCGTTGAGCGCAATTGTCCGTTTCCGCGTGCGGCTGAGCTTGAAATCCGCGACCAGCACGCGCACCGAGATGCAGGCGCGGCAGGTCTCGCAGGCCGGGCGGTAGGCAATCGTCTGCGATCGGCGGAAGCCGCCATGGGTTAGCAGGTCGTTCAGTTCGCGCGCGCGGTTGCCCACGAGGTGGGTGAACACCTTGCGTTCCTCCCGCCCCGGCAGATAGGGGCATGGCGAGGGCGCGGTCAGATAGAACTGCGGCGCTTCCCGGATTGGGCGAGTCACGAACGACCTCGGGCTTCGGATGCAACAAACGCGCATCGGGAGTTACCCGCGCAAAATAGCGTCGAATTCGGCGGCAGCGCAAGCGCGGATAAATGCGCAGTTGCCGAGCGAATCGGCTGCGGACGCATCACGCGTGCGTCATTTCGGGCGCGCCTCGATCACCACAAAAGCCTGGGCGAGCGGCGCATCGTCAGTCAGCGACAGGTGAATGCAGGGCTCATGGCCAGGCGGCATCAGCGCTTGCAGGCGAAGTTGCGCCCCGCCCGTCAGCCGCATGGTGGGCTGGCCGGAGCGCAGGTTGACCACCTCCATATCGCGCCAGAACACGCCGCGCGCCATGCCGGTGCCGAGCGCTTTGGAGCAGGCCTCCTTGGCCGCGAAGCGTTTGGCATAAGACGCGGCGCGGGTGGCCTTTCGGTCCGAGCGGGCGCGTTCCCCTGCAGTGAAGATGCGGTGGGTGAAACGCTCGCCGAAACGCGCGAGCGAGCGCTCGATACGGCGGATGTCGCACAGGTCCGAGCCAATGCCGACGATCATCGCACAGCGTTCATGCATCGCACGGCGTTCATGCCGCAGGCCCCCGTCCTTCGGTGATCGTGGCGCGCATGCGCCGGATGGCGGCCTCCAGCCCGACGAAGAGCGCCTCGCCCATCAGGAAATGTCCGATGTTGAACTCGGCGAACTCCGGCACGGCCGCCAGCGTGCGCGCGGTGTCATAGTCAAGACCGTGGCCGGCATGCACTTCAAGCCCGTGCGCAAGCGCCAGGCGCGCGCCGTGCCGCAGGCGCTCGAATTCGGCCCGCGCCTTGTCGTGCCGGCCATCGGCAACCGCATGGCACCATGAGCCCGTGTGAAGCTCGACCACGGGCGCCCCGAGCCTGGCCGACATGGCGATGGGCGCTTCGTCCGGCTCGATGAAGAGCGAGACGCGGCAGCCGGCAGCCTTCAGGCGCGCCATCGCAGGCATGAGGTGATCGTGCAGGCCGACGACGTCGAGCCCGCCCTCGGTGGTGCGCTCTTCCCGCTTTTCCGGCACCAGGCAGGCCGCGTGGGGCTTGAGCCGCTCCGCCAGCGCGATCATTTCGGGTGTCGCGCCCATCTCGAAATTGAGCGGCACGGTGAGTTCGCGTGCCAACCGTTCCATGTCGTCGTCGCGGATGTGGCGGCGGTCCTCACGCAGATGCGCCGTGATGCCGTCGGCGCCGGCCGCCACGGCAAGATGGGCGGCGCGCACCGGATCGGGCAAGCGCCCGCCGCGCGCGTTGCGCACCGTGGCAACGTGATCGATGTTCACACCCAGCCTGATCATTCCGCGCCCCATGCACCCCGTCCGTGAAAGAGGCACGCTTCTAGTCGAAATGGGTTGAATGCGAAAGCGACTGTTTGCCGCCAGAACAGGCGTCAACCCGGACCGGCACAGGTCTCGCGCTCAGCGCGCCCGGAACACCAGCGGAAACTCCTCGGGTTTCACCACCTTGCCGTCACACGTGGCCTTCTCGCGGTACTCGAGCAGCCTGAAGCCGCCTTCCGCCGTGACGCGGTAGCGCTCCAGCACCCCGCAATCACCCATCGAGCGCCCGAGCGAAACGCTTTGCACCGTCCGCGTCTTGACGTCCCATGTGGCGTTGAGCAGCACGCCCGGATCATTGCTGCGCGTGTGGCCCTTTGGCCCCTCGAACGTCAGGAACTTGTGCTCCATGCCCGGAGCGGGCGTGTAGACCAGCGCAAACACCGAGCTTGCCTGATAGGCGAAGGATTGGCACGGGATCTCCCAGATGGCGGATTCCTCGCTCAAGCCGAAGCCGATGACATCGCCGTTCATCATCCTATCTTCGCAGCCGAACTTCTTTCTTGCGGCCTGCTTGAGTTCGCGCGCCACGAGCTTGCCGTCGACCTTGCGCCGCTCGAACGGCCCCTTGTGGTCGCCCGCCGCGACGGCGGGCGCTGCTGCGACTGGAGCCGACACGGGCTTTGCTGCGACTGCGGCGGGAGGAGCCGCTGCGGCGCGCGGCGGGGCCGGGAGCGGCAGCGGTTCGGTCGAGCACCCCGCACCGCCCTTCACGGACATGCGGAAGACAGCGCGGCCCTTCATGATGATGCTCATGGTGCCGCTGTCGACCGCGACCGCCTCGCCCTCCAGCTCGCCAAGCTTCAGCTCCATAACGACGAAGTCATCTTCGCCCGGCATCTTGTAAAGCTGGTACTCGAAAAGGTTGTAGCCGTTGTTCCTGCCGCCTGTGGCGACACGCCTGAGCAGGACGTCGTGCGCGCCGATCCTGATCCGCGCGGTCTGGCGCACGTTGTTGCGGCCATAGAGCGGCTCGATGAAAGCGTAGGCGTATTCCTGATTGTCAGGGTCGCGATCATGCTGCCACAAGGCCACGGAACAGCCCCTTGAGCGGTCGACATCCGCCCTTGCGAAGAGCTTCACCTCGATCGGCGCGGGCGCCGGGGGCGTGGTCTGCGCCAGCGCCGGCTGGCCGGCCGCGGCGCAAGCCAGACCAAGCGCGCATGCCAAGGTGCGATGAGCCGAAAACATCGAGAATTCCCCCAGTCAGTCAGCGCGTGAACCCAACACAGGCCCATGGCTGATCTTTGCATCGAACGTACACGACGAATCATGGCCGTGGAACGGAAATACGTCGCCTGACACCCTGACGCCGGTCTTGACGATGCTGTTCACCGCGTCGTGACCGCCGGTGTGCCCGAGGACGCTTTCGCAATGCGTGTGAACGACTTATCTGCTAAGCAGCGCGAAAGGCGGGAGACGGCAATTGCATCCATGGACTGATCGTGCCGGGCGCTTCTCGCTGCTGAAGTCCGTGGTCCTCGCCCTGTGCTGCGTGCCGATGGCGCTGCTCGGCGGCAAGGCGCTGGCGGGCATGCTGGGCTCCAAGCCCCTGACCTATGCCATCCATGACACCGGCGACTGGGCCGTGAGGTTTCTGCTGCTGTCGCTGCTGGTTACGCCGCTGCGCGGCATCGCCAACTGGCCGAAGCTGATCCTCGTGCGGCGCATGCTCGGGCTGACGGCTCTGGCCTATGTGCTGACGCATTTCTCGCTCTATGTCGTCGAGCAGCGCTATGATGCCTGGAAGATCGCCAGCGAGATCGCGCTGCGCATCTACCTGACCATCGGTTTCGTCGCCATCCTCGGCCTTCTGGCCCTTGGGCTGACCTCAACCGATGGCATGATCAAGCGCCTGGGTTCGGTGCGCTGGAACAGGCTGCATTCCATCGTCTACGCCATCACGGCGCTGGCGCTGCTGCACTTCTTCCTGCAGTCCAAGGTGGACGTGTCGCAGCCTGTGCTGATGACAGGGTTTTTTGTCTGGCTGATAGGATACCGCGCGCTCAAGAAACGCGGATTTGCCATGGGCGCCGCGGTGCTGCTCGGCCTGGCCATCGGCGCGGGTCTGGCCACGGCGCTTGTCGAAGCCGGCTGGTATGCGGCGCGCACAGGGGTGATGGCGACGCGCGTGCTCGAAGCCAATCTCGATTTCAGCTTCAGCATCCGGCCGGCCTGGTGGGTGCTGTGGGCTGCCCTTTCGATGCCGCTGCTCCAGCTTGCACGCGGGCGCGGCCAAACGGCGCGGCCCGGCAGCGCAAGGCGCGCTGGCGGCGAGACGCCGATTGCTGCATCGTCCCCATCACGCCACATCGCCTGAGAGGAAACACCCATGTCGATCTTCGGCCAGAAGAAACCCACCGAAATCTTCCCCTTTCAGCGCACCGACGCGGAATGGCGGCATCTGCTGACGCCTGAGCAATATGACGTGCTGCGTGGCCACGGCACCGAACGTGCCGGAAGCTGCGCGCTGAATTTCGAAAAGCGCCCCGGCGTTTTCGCCTGCGTGGGATGCGGGCAGGACCTGTTCGTCGGTGGGCGCAAGTTCGAGAGCGGAACCGGCTGGCCGAGCTTCAACGACCCGCTGCCCGGCTCCGTCGGCACCACTGTGGACCGCAGCTGGGGGATGACGCGCACGGAGGTGCACTGCTCCAACTGCGGCGGCCATCTCGGCCATGTCTTCCCCGATGGGCCGCCCCCGACCGGGCTGCGTTACTGCATCAACGGCGTTGCGCTTGAGTTCAAGCCGGACGCGTGAAGCGGTCCACCGCGCTGCATCGCGCAACCTTGCCTTTCGCCGGCTCGGCGTGTATCAGCGCAGCAGTTTCCAATCCATTCCGAACCTGAGAGGGACGCCGTTCATGGCTCGCGTCACCGTTGAAGACTGCATCGACAAGGTCGAGAACCGTTTCGAACTGGTTCTGCTGGCCAGCCACCGGGCCCGCAACATCGCGTCAGGCTCGACCATCCTGGTGCCGCGCGACAATGACAAGAACCCCGTCGTGGCCCTGCGCGAAATCGCCGACGAGAAGATCGCCCCAGGCGACCTCAAGGAAGACCTGATCCATTCGCTGCAGAAGCACGTCGAGGTGGACGAGCCGGAGGCCGAGACCGTGCCTCTGATGGTGACTGCATCTGCCGCCGCAACCGCCAAGGCCGCCGCCGACGATAGCGAAGTGCAGTTCGACCGCATGAGCGAGGAAGACCTGCTGCGCGGGCTCGACGGTCTGGTCGCGCCTTCCGGCAACAGCCGCGACGACGACGAGGACTGAGAGCGGGCCATATCCGGCGCGAAGCTGCAAGACCCGGCTCGACAGCCGGGTTTTTTGTTTCTGTTTGCCAAATGCCATTTTTTTCGACGTCGCGACGCGAATTGTCTTGAAGGCAGGCAGCCCTGCCCGAATATTGAGGTTTGGCTTCACCACAGGAACTGGTCCGGCACAACGCCATGATGCGGCAATATGAACTCGTCGACAGGGTCAAGCGCTACAACCCGCACACGGACGAGGATCTGCTCGACCGGGCCTACGTCTATGCGATGAAGGCGCATGGCACGCAGAAGCGCGCTTCCGGCGATCCGTTCTTTGCGCATCCGCTTGAAGTCGCCGCCATCCTCACCGACATGCGCCTCGATGACGCGACGATCGTGGCAGCCGTGCTGCACGACACCGTCGAGGACACCGCCGCGACGATCGACGAGATCAACAAGGTGTTCGGCATGGAAATCGGACAGCTTGTCGACGGGCTGACCAAGCTCAAGAAGCTCGATTTCGTTTCCAAGAAGGCCACGCAAGGCGAGAACTTCCGCAAGCTGCTGCTGGCGGTGGCCGCCGATGTCCGCGTGCTGATGGTCAAGCTCGCGGACCGGCTGCACAACATGCGCACGCTCGAGCACATGCGGGCCGACAAGCGCCTTCGCATCGCGGAAGAAACCATCGAGATCTATGCGCCGCTGGCGGGCCGCATGGGCATGCAGGAAATCCGCGAGGAACTGGAGGAACTGGCCTTCCGCCACATCAAGCCGGACGCCCACGCCCTGATCACCGCGAAGCTGGCGGACTTCGTGGCCAGCAGCAACGAAGTGATCGCCGAGATCGAGAGCGAACTCGACCAGCGCTTCGCCGAGCGCGGCATCGAGGCCTCGGTCAAGGGCCGCGCCAAGAGGCCCTATTCGGTCTGGCGCAAGATGGAGCGGAAGTCGATTTCGTTCGAGCAGATGTCGGACATCTTCGGCTTTCGCGTGCTGGTGCCGACAGTGGAGGACTGTTACCGCGTTCTCGGCCTCATCCACACCACCTGGGCGATGGTGCCGGGGCGCTACAAGGACTACATCTCGACACCGAAGCAGAACGACTACCGTTCGATCCACACCACCGTGGTAGGCCCCGGCCACCAGCGCGTGGAACTTCAGATCCGCACCGAGACGATGGACCGCGTCGCGGAGTATGGCGTCGCCGCGCACGCCGTCTACAAGGACGGGCGCACGGTCAACACCCGCGACATGAGCGAATCCAGCGCCTACCAATGGCTGCGCCGCCTGGTCGACAACCTGGCGGAAAGCGCGAGCCCGGAGGAGTTTCTCGAGCACACCAAGCTCGAACTGTTCCACGATCAGGTCTTCTGCTTTTCACCGAAAGGGCTGCTGATCGCCCTGCCCCGCGGCGCGACGCCGATCGACTTTGCCTACGCGGTGCACACCGACGTCGGCAACTCAGCGGTCGGCTGCAAGATCAACGGCCGCAATGCCCCGCTGCTCACGGAACTGCAGAATGGCGACGAGGTCGAGATCGTGCGCTCCAAGGGGCAGGTGCCGCCAGCCGCCTGGGAGTCGCTCGTCGTCACCGGCAAGGCCCGAGCTTCGATCCGCCGCGCCACGCGCGCAGCCGTCCGCCGCCAGTATGCCGGGCTGGGTCGGCAGATCCTCGACCGCGCCTTCGAGCGCGCCGGCAGACCCCTCAACGACGAGAAGCTGAAGGCGGCGCTCGGCCGCCTCGCCCGCACCAGCGTCGAGGATGTGCTGGCTTCCGTGGGGCGCGGCGAGATGTTTTCCGGCGACGTGGTGCGCGCGGTCTATCCTGACCTCGAGAGCGAAAAGCGGCCGGCTCCGGACGGCGCCAAAGGGCCCGGCTGGTTCGACCTGAAGCAAGGCGAGAACCTCAAGTTCAAGCGGCCGAGCGCCGAAGACGAAAGCTCGATACCGATCAGCGGCCTTGGCAGCAATTTCGCCGTGAAGTTCGCTCCCGACGGCGGAGCCGTGCCCGGAGACCGCATCGTCGGCATCATGAGCCCGGGCGAAGGCGTGACGATCTATCCGATCCAGTCGCCGGCGCTCGCTGCCTTCGACAACGAGCCGGACCGCTGGCTGGATGTGCGCTGGGATCTGGAGGACTTGCGCAAGCGCCGCTTCCCGGCGCGCATCTCGCTGCAGTCGATCAATGAGCCGGGCACCCTGGCGCAGATCACGACGGTGATCGCCGAGCATGACGGCAACATCGACGCCGTGCGGATGGATAGGCCGAACCATGACTTCACCGACATGACCGTGGATCTGACCGTCTGGGACCTCAAGCACCTCAACGCCATCATCAGCGAGCTGCGCCAGAAGCCGGTGATCAGCCTGGTCGAACGGATCATCGCCTGAGCCAGCGGCACGAAGCGCTGGCCATATCGCGATTGCAGTTGCCGGAATTGCGGACTAACACGCAAGTCCAGACGTTCAGCGAAGGCGCTGGACAGACGATCACAGGCCATTGGACCACGACATGAACCCGGATGACGTCCTTGCCGAGTTCCGCGATGCGGGAGCATTGCTGGAAGGGCATTTCATTTTGTCGTCCGGCCTCAGAAGCCCGGTGTTCCTGCAGAAGATGTTCGTGTTCATGGACCCGGAGCGCACGGCAAGGCTGTGCCGGGCGCTGGCCGACAAGGTCGAGGCCCGCTTCGGCAAGATCGACATGGTCGTGTCGCCTGCCGTCGGCGGCATCGTGCCCGGCTATGAAACCGCCCGCCAGCTTGGCGCGAAGGCGCTCTTTGTCGAGCGTGAGAATGGCCAGTTCGCGCTGCGCCGGGGCTTCGTCATTCCGGCCGGCGCGCGGGTCCTGATGGTCGAGGACATCATCACCACCGGCCTGTCGTCACGCGAATGCCTTGCCGCCATTTCAGGCCACGCCAACCAGATTGTCGGGGCCGCCTGCCTGGTCGACCGCTCCGCAGGCGACGTCGACATCGGCGTGCCGCTGGTGTCGCTGGTCAAGCTGGACATACCGACCTACGCGCCCGACGCGCTGCCTGACGACCTTGCGGCGATACCGGCGACAAAGCCCGGAAGCCGAAACCTGCAGGCTTGAAGGCGGCCAGGTGCATAACCGTTATCATCCAGATAGGCGGCGGAGATTACGGTAAGCGCCATGGCGTTCGAGGGCGAAAACGCTAGATTTCACGCAACCTTGTTGCATTTGGCGATATCGCGACCTATGAGCCGTCTAAGCGCCCAGAAACGATGATATTCGCGAGACGAATACTTTGTAAGTGGAGCATATTGGGGAGATTTGATTATGCAACCTAAAATTGCAGCGTTTGTTGATGGCGCCAATCTTTACGCGACTGCCAAGGCGCTTGGGTTCGATATCGACTATCGCCGACTGTTGAAAGAGTTCCAGGGACGCGGTTATCTGATCCGGGCATTTTACTACACAACTCTGGTCGAGAACGATGAGTATTCATCGATACGCCCGCTCGTCGACTGGCTCGACTATAACGGTTACACGGTTGTGACCAAGGCGGCCCGTGAGTTCACGGACGGGATGGGCCGTCGGCGCATCAAGGGCAACATGGACATCGAATTGACCATCGACGCCCTCAACATCGCCGAAAAAGTCGATGAAATCTATCTGCTGTCGGGCGATGGAGACTTCCGCCCTCTGGTCGAAGAACTGCAGCGCCGCGGCGTCCGCGTGAGCGTGGTGTCGAGCGTCGCCTCGCAGCCGCCGATGGTGTCGGACGAACTGCGCCGCCAGTGCGACGAGTTCATCGATCTTGCATCGCTGAAAGTCCGGCGCGAGCCAAATGAGCGGACGCCGCGAGATGGTGGCGTGGAGCGGACGGTGCGGGTAGCGCCTCCGTCCCCCGGCCTCGAGCGCCGTTACGGCATCAAGACCGAGGGCGACAGCGAGAACGCGGAAAACTGATTTCACCGGCGCGGCGGCAAGACCAAATCTCTGCAGGCCGCGCACCAGAATCCGCTGCTCCGGGCTTGCCCTTCAAGGCGTTTCAGACACATGCTTGCGCTTTCAAAGCAAGAAGCCGTCTGGAGGACGCACCATGTTTCGCCGTGAATTCTTGATGGGCACAGGCGCGCTTGCCGGCGCTGCCGTTCTGGGCCGGCCGGCCTTTGCCCAGGCGCCAGCCGCTGCCCCAGCGGCACCCCCGCCGCCGCCTGCCTTTGCGCTGCCCCAATTGGGCTATGGTTACGAAGCGCTGGAGCCCTACATCGATACAGCCACGATGCGCGTTCACCACTCCGCGCATCATGCCGGCTTCATCGGCAATCTCAACACCATCGCCGGCCAATGGGACGCGATCCGTTCGACGCCGATCGAGCAGATTCTCGGGAACCTCGGTGATGTGCCGGAGGCCGTGCGCACGGGCGTGCGCAACAATCTCGGCGGGCACTGGAACCACGATTTCTTCTGGAAGATCATGAAGCCGGGCGGTGCAAAAGCACCAAGCGGCGACCTGCTGGCCGCAATCAATGGCGCGTTCGGCTCGTCCGCCAACATGGTCACGGCCTTCACCGCACAGGCCATGGGCCGCTTTGGCTCAGGGTGGGCCTGGCTTGTCATCGACAAGGACAAGAAACTGGCCGTGATCAACACACCCTACCAGGATACGCCGCTCGAAGCAGGCGCGCGCGCCGTCATCGGCCTCGATGTCTGGGAACACGCCTACTACCTGAAGCACCAGAACCGCCGCGCCAACTATGTGCGCGACTGGTGGAGCACCGTGAACTGGGATGCGGCGGCGGAGAACTTCAAGAAGGCGGCGGGGTGAAGGAACGGGTCCAGTCGTCATGCTCGGGCCCGTCCCGAGCACCCACGCCTTTGCCTTTGGAGCGCGTCAATCCTCTTCCTGAGCTTGCAGAAGGATGCCGCCATCTTGTTGTGTTCTGGAACTCCTCGTTCGACAGGCTTGGGATGAGGGGCTGTGACGCGTGGATTCGTGCTGAAATACGGCGGCTATCTTCATGTTCGCCGCCGGACGGCGGCCCATGCTCGCCGCCGGACGGCGGCCCATGTTCGCCGCCGGACGGCGGCCCATGCTCGCCGCCGGACGGCGGCCCATGTTCGCCGCCGGACGGCGGCCCATGCTCGCCGCCGGACGGCGGCCCATGCTCGCCGCCGGACGGCGGCCCATGCTCGCCGCCGGACGGCGGCCCATGCTCGCCGCCGGACGGCGGCCCATGCTCGCCGCCGGACGGCGGCCCATGCTCGCCGCCGGACGGCGGCCCCGGCCCTCGCTTGCGCTCGTGCGTTCGGCTCCTTTGAAAGGTCCACCGGACCTTTCAATCGGCTGCGCCGACCGGAGCCTCACCCCTTATCCCTCAAAATCCGACCCTTTTCGCGGTCCCAGTCGCGCTTCTTTTCGGTTTCGCGCTTGTCGTGCAGTTTCTTGCCCCGGCCGAGGCCCAGTTCGACCTTGGCGCGGCCCTTGTCGTTGAAATAGACCTTGAGCGGGATCAGCGTCATGCCATCGCGCTGGATCGCGCCCATCAGTTTGTTGACCTGCTTCTTGTGCAGCAACAGCTTGCGGTCGCGCTTGGGCAGGTGATTGAAACGGTTCGCCTCGAGATATTCGGGGATATAAGCGTTGAACAGGAAGAGTTCTTCGCCTTTCGGGCCGGCAAAACTCTCGCCGATGGTCGCCTTGCCGCCGCGCAGCGACTTGATCTCGGTGCCGGACAGCACGAGGCCCGCCTCGACCGTGTCGATGATCTCGTAGTTGTAGCGCGCCTTTCGGTTGTCCGCGGCGATCCTGTAGCGCTCCGTAGGGGCGTTCACGTGGCCTCCTCGCCAAGTCGGCGCACCAGCACGGAGACATCGGCTGCGCCCCTCGCCGCCAGGCCCTCGACGACACCGTGACGGTCGGCTTCAGCCCGGTTCTGCGACATCTTGAACTTGCCGGTGATTTCGGTGATGGCGATTTCGACACCGACGATCCCGCGCGTCATCGCGGTGATGTAGGCCTCCGGCGCGTCGCTGACGGCCCATGGGCGTTCGAGCGGCTGCTCCTGCTGGTCGCTCATCGAACTGACATGGTTGACCAGCCATTGGCCATCCTGAACCGCCACGGCCCGGCCCCGCACCTGCACGGTCACGTAGTTCCAGGTCGGCACGACCTTGCCGTGCTCCTTCTTGGAGGCGTACCAACTGGGCGTGACGTAGCCCTGCGGTCCCTGAAACACCACCAAGACGTCGCAGCCTTCGACAAAATCGCGCCACTGGCCGTTCGGCCGCGCAAGATGCGTGCGCAGGATGCCCCGCCCGCCCTCGTCAGCATGCAGCACGAACGGCACCGGATTGGCGAGCAGGCCGGACGCGCCGGCGCTGATCAACTGGGCGAGCGGGTGAGCGCGCATCACCTCATGAAGCGCGGCACGATCTTCCAGCTTGAAGTGCTCGGGTTGATACATGATCCGAAATCTCCTTTGTGTCATTCCCGGCCGGAGCGCAGCGGAGGGGAAGGGAATCCACATCGTTGGCTGATGGATCCCCTTCCCGGCCCGTCGGGCCGCCGGGGATGACACAGGCCGGTTCAACCGTTGATCAGGCCGGCATGCACCAGAGCATGCTTCATGAAGGCCCGATTCGCTTCCGATTGCACCGGCAGAAGCGGCAGCCTCACCTCCTCGTTCCCGCGCCCCAGCAGGCTGAGGCCCAGCTTCGCGCCCGCCAGCCCCGGCTCGCGGAAGGTGGCGTCATGCATGGGGATCAGCCGGTCCTGCAGCGTCATGGCGGTGGCATAGTCGCCCTTCAGCGTCGCATTCTGCATGTCGGCGCACAGGCGCGGAGCGACGTTGGCGACCACGGATATGCAGCCGACCCCGCCCGCCGCATTGAAGGCCAAGGCCGTCATGTCCTCGCCCGACAACTGGATGAAGTCCGGCCCCATGGCATGGCGCTGCTGCGAGACGCGCGCGATGTTGCCGGTGGCGTCCTTCACGCCGGCGATGTTCTTCAGTTCGAACAGCCGCGCCATGGTCTCGACCGACATGTCGACCACCGAGCGCGGCGGGATGTTGTAGATGATGATCGGGATGCCGATGGCGTCGTTGACCGCCTTGAAGTGCTGGTACAGCCCCTCCTGGGTCGGCTTGTTGTAGTACGGCGTCACCACCAGCACCGCATCTGCGCCCGCCTTCTCGGCATGCACGGCAAGTTCGATGGCTTCGATCGTGTTGTTCGAGCCTGCGCCGGCGATCACGGGAACCCGGCCCCCGGCCTCTGCGAGGCAGGCCTCGACCACCGCCTTGTGCTCCGCATGGCTCAGCGTCGGGCTTTCGCCCGTGGTGCCGACCGGGACCAGCGCTGCCGTGCCGTTCTCGATCTGCCAGGCCACATGGGCGCGGAACGCGGCTTCATCGACCTTGCCGTTTTTGAAGGGCGTGATCAGCGCGGTCATGGAGCCACGAAGCGGACGGTGAAGCGTGCCATTCTTGGCCATCAGGTCATTCCTCAAAGATGCAGCGGCGGCGCAGTCGACAGTCCTCGCCTGCCTGCAAGGTGGCGTTCATAGCCGGTTATCGCGAGCGGGAAAAGCCATCGAGCCTCCGCCATCCTTGGCGTGCCGCTTAGGGTTTCGTCAACCTTACTGCCGCACAAATAGGGGATGAGAAACCCGGCCGACACAGAGAATCGCCAAGGATTTCATCGAGATCAGCGCTCCCTTGCGCTGCTGGCAGCAACGGCTTTCAGCGCCATTCTCGGTTTTTCACCGGCGCGGGCCGTCGATGATGTTTCGTGGTTTGAACCATCACCGGCACAGATCATCGCTTTTCAGCCAGGTGGAGCCGTCTCCGCGCGGCCTGGTCTGTCCGAGCCAGGCCCCGCCATCGCAGAGCCGGCGGCCGGCTTCGATCAACGGCCTACCGCCACGATCGCGGCGACGATCCTGACTGCGCAGGCAGCCCGCGCAGCACCGCAGGACGATCTTCAGCGGCTCAAGGCTGCAACCGCTGCGATCGGACGTGGGCGCAGCGCCGATGCCGACAAGGCAATCGCCGACATCGTTCATCCCGCCGCGAGGCTTGCGGCAGAGTGGGTGCTGGTGCGCAGCGGATCGCCGCAGGCGTCCTTCCAGCGGATCGTGGCGTTCATGCAGGACCATGGCGGCTGGGCTCCGTTGCCGCCCTTGCAGCGGCGTGCGGAAGAAGCGCTTCTGTCCCAGCGCGTGCCTGCGCCGCGCGTGCTGGCGTTCTTCGCGGACCGTGCCCCGATCACGCCTGCGGGCCGCGCCGCCCATGTGATGGCGCTCAAGCAGACTGGCGCCGATGCCGAGGCTGGCCGGTTGGCACGGCTGATCTGGCGCGACGACCATCTCGGGCGCGAGCTTGAAGCGATGATGCTGAAGACATTCGGCGATGCGCTGACGCCACGCGACCACCGCAACCGCATGGAGATGTACCTGTTCAAGGACAATTCAGCGGCCGCCCTGCGCAGCGCGCAGCGCGCCGGCCCGGATCACGCCAGACTGGTGCAGGCGCGCGTCGCCGTGGCCCGCAAATCCTCCGGTGCAGCCGGCGCACTGGCTGCGGTTCCGGCTGCCTTGCGCGCCGACAGCTCCTTCGTGTTCGCGCAGGCGCAGCATCATCGGCGCAGGCAGGAGGCGGACATCGCCGCCAGACTGATCGCCGCTCTGCCGCGCGATGCCGGCGTTCTGGTCGACGGCGACGAGTGGTGGGTCGAGCGGCGGCTGATCGCCCGGCAACTTCTCGACAGGGGGCTTCATGCGGAAGCCTATCAGGTTGCAGCGCAACACTCGGCCGAAAAGCCGCCGTCGATCATCGAAGCCGAGTGGCACGCCGGCTGGATCGCGCTCGGTTTCCTGAAAGACCCGGTGAAAGCCGCCATGCACTTCGAGGCCGCAGCCCGGCAGGCCGAAACCCCGATCTCGCTGGCACGCGCCGCCTATTGGCGCGGGCGCGCCGCCGAGGCTGCTGGAGAGCATGACAGGGCACAGGCGCATTTCGAGGCGGCCTCCGGCCAGCATATCGCCTATTATGGCCAGATCGCGCGGGCGAAGCTCGGACAGGCCGCCATGCCGTTGCGCGCTCTGCCTGCCATCGCAGATGCGGCAGGACAGCACCCCTCTATTGCCCTGATCGAGACATTGGAGGCAGCGGACGAGCATCCTCTGGCGCGCGGGCTGATCCTCGAACTGGCGCGCCACCTCGATGATGCGGCCGCCGTTGGCCAGCTTGCGACGATCGCTGCCCGCGTTGGCGATGCACGCCTTCTGGTCAGCCTCGGCAAGACCGCGGTGCAGCGCGGCATGCCGCTCGACCTCACCGCCTATCCCACCGACGGCATGCCGGCCTTCGAAAGCCCGGTGGAACGCGCCATCGTGTTCGCGATCGCCCGGCAGGAAAGCGCGTTCGATCCAAGGGCCGTTTCCCACGCGGGCGCACGCGGACTGATGCAGATGATGCTGCCGACCGCGCGCGAGACGGCGCGGCGCATCAAGACCAGCTTCGAGGCCGGGCGGTTGACATCCGACCCCGCCTACAACGCGAAGCTCGGGGCCGCGCATCTCGCTGACCTCATCGCCGAATGGCGCGGCTCCTATGTGCTGACCTTCGCCGCCTACAATGCTGGTTCTGGCAATGTGCGTGACTGGATCGAAGCCTATGGCGACCCGCGCGACCCTGCCGTGGACGTGATCGACTGGGTCGAGCGCATACCTTTCACCGAAACGCGCAACTATGTGCAGCGCGTGATGGAGAACCTGCAGGTCTACCGCGCACGGCTCGAAGCCGACGCGCCGTTGCTGATCGCCACGGACCTGGCGCGCGGCGTCAGATCCGCACATACCGCCAACGCGCAGTCACCAAAGTCAGCCAGTTGGGCTTCCATGGGGCCACTGCCAAGCGAATGAGCCCATCGCCTTGACGCCGGTGCGGGGCAGGTTAAGCCTCTCGAATGCGACTGACGAAGCGCGGGGCGACACCGGCATGATGGACGACCAGGGATACCGCAGCCTTTTCATCAGCGCGCGGGATGGATTGAAGCTGCATGTGCGCGACTACGGCGTGGCGGGCGACCTCCTGCCGGTGGTGTGCCTGCCGGGGCTTGCCCGCACCAGCGCCGATTTTCATGAACTCGCGGTTGCGCTGTCCGGCGACGCCAGACGCCCGCGCCGTGTGGCGGCGCTCGACTATCGCGGGCGCGGGCGTTCCGAATACGCCAAGACCTGGGCGAACTACGACATCAAGGTCGAGCTTGACGACGTGCTGCAGGTGCTCGCCGCCACCGGCATCCATGAGGCGGTGTTCGTGGGCACCTCGCGCGGCGGGCTGATCACCATGTCGATGGCGCCGGTTCGGCCGGCGTTGATCAAGGGCGTCGTGCTGAACGACATCGGCCCGGTTCTGGACGCGCAAGGGCTGATCCGCATCCGCGGCTATGTCGGCAAACTGCCGCCACCGCGCAACTGGGACGAGGCGGCCGATATCCTTCGCCAGGTGTTCGGCCCGCAATTCCCGATCCTCGACCGGGCCGAGTGGCTGGGTTACGCCAGACGCACGTGGAAGGACCAGAACGGACGGCTCGTGCCGGACTATGATCCCGCGCTGATGAAGACGCTCGAGCTTCTGGACCTCGAAGCGCCCCTGCCCGTGCTGTGGCCGTTCTTCGACGGCCTGAAGCATGCGCCCATGCTGGCGCTGCACGGCGCGAACTCGGACCTGCTGTCCGACGAGACCCTGCGCGCCATGAAGGCGCGGCACCCTGCCTGCGAGACCTTCACCGTGGCGGGCCAGGGCCACGCGCCGCTGCTGGCGGGAAAGGAAATCCTCGCGCGCATCGCGCGGCTGTGCGCCCTCGCAGATGAGCGGCGCCACTAAAGCATGCGGTGACCGGCAACCGGCTTCGCAATTAGCGCTTCGAAGTCATGCAAGACGCCCGACTGTGACCCCGGGCGCTGCGCCTTCGTGACATGCAGTTTGGCCTATGTCTTGCCGCCCTTCGGCGTTTTGGGGTTGGAAGACGGCACGCTGGCGACATTGCCCTGGCCAAGCGAGCCGTCATCCTTGGATGTGGCCACCTCGCCGCGCTTGACGCGCGCCGCGAAGGCCGTCTCCTTGCCGGACGCGAGGTCGTTGGCCTGCGAAATCCACTCTTCGCGCTCGATCCGGCCTGGAAACGCCAGATAGGACCCGACCCAGAGAGCGTTGTCCTTGCTCCACTGTGCGATCTGGTCGAAATGCCAGATGCCGAGCCCATGCAGGCGGCCTTCGTTCTGCTTGCCGATGCCCCGGATGAGCTTGAGGTCGTCCGACTTCCCGCCGCGCGGGGCCACCAACCCCAGCGGCCGTTTGCCGGCGATCATGTCCTCGCCCTCGACCTTCTGCATCGCTGCGGGCTCGGGCACCTTCGGCGCAGCAGCCGCTGGCCGCGGCATGATGACCGTGGTTTGAGGCGCTGGTTCCGGAGCGGCGGCTGGCGCAACGAAGGCTGCCGCTGGAACGGCGACGCCAAGGTTGCTGTGCCAATCGCGCACGGCAGACGGCATTTCGGCTCCAATACCGCCAAGCCCCGGGCCGGCTGCGCCAAGGTTACCGTGCCATCCCCGCACGCCGTCCGCCACTTCGCCCATGAAGCCCTGCCTGAACAGGCAGCCGAGACAGCAGCCCAGCAGGAACATGGCGAACAGCAGCAGAGCCGTTTCGACCCACAGCGCAGTGACGCCATTGATGACGCGGAACCACGTCAGCAGCAGGGCCACGAGCGCGACAAGCAGGCCGACAGGGAGCCAGCCCCATTGGCGGCGCTCGCGCGAACACGTCTGCCAGCCCGTGATCAGGCCGATGATGAACGCGGCCAGAAGATACCAGCCAAATTGGGAGATCAGGTATGACATGATCGTTCCCCCTCAATCACGGATTGACAATGGTGAACTGCACGCGGCGGTTCTGTTCCCGGGCAATCACCGTCCCATGGGGGATCAGCGGCTTTTCGGGGCCAAAACCAACTGGCGTGAAGCGGTTTTCTGCGAGTCCGCGGGTGACCAGCGCCGCGATGACGGCCCTGGCGCGCGCTTCCGACAAAGGCTTGTTCGGATAGCCGCGACGCTCGCCATCGAAGTTGGCGTGACCTTCGACCGCGATCCGCGCGGTCGGGCAGGCCTGCAGCACGCGCGCGACCTCATCGATGACGGCGCTGGTGTCAGCGTCGGCGGCGAGGTCCGATTTGCTCTGCTGGAACAGGATGTTCCGGCCCGTGGTCGCATTGTCGAGCTCAAGCTGGCAGTTGGTGCAGCCGGTCTGCCGGATGCTGACCTGGCCAGAACCGGCGAATCCGGCTGGCAGGCCAGCACGCGCGCCAGTTTCGACCTCCTGCCGGATCACATCGCGGCAGGTCATGCCTTGCAGCGTGATGCTCTGGTCATCGACCCGCGCCGTGCCAAGATCGAGCCTGAGCAAGTTGCCCAGCGCCGTGCGGGCGGCTGCGGCGAAGTTCGCAGGGGCCCCGCTGACAATCTGCAGCTCATCCCGGATCTTGCCGCTGAAGCCGGCGGCCTCGGCGGACGAGACCAGCTCTGTCTTGCTGGCCTGATCTGGCACATAGCCTCTCAGCACGAGGCCGGATTTGTCCGCCTGCGCCTCCATGGCATAGGGCCTAACCGCGACGCTGGCCTGCGCCAGACGCGCCCCGCCCGGAAGCGTGCCGGCCAGGGCCATTTCCACCATGCGCCTGGCATCCGGCGTGGCTGCAGCCCCCGTCAGCGTCATGGCGGGGCCGGCAAGGCTGACCTGGCCGGCCGACAGGCGGCCAAGCTGGGACAAGGCAAAATCCGTCGCAGCCGCATAGGCCGGCGGCGTCGCAAGGTTGCCCTGAACCGTCATGTTGTCGATGACGGCGCCGGTGGTCGCGGCGCGCGCGGCGGCGGCCACGGCTAGCCGGGCTTCCGCCGATGGCGCGAGGCCGCTCAGCGTGATGCCGCTGCTGCTCTTGGCTGCGGCCCAGACAAGATTGACCGGTTGTGGCGGCGGCGGCGGCGGAGCGATGACGACCGCAGGCGGTGGCGGAGGTGGCGGCGGCGGAACCGGTGCCGCGATCTCTGAACGGGCCAGGCGCATGCCGCCGGGCAAGGCGCCTGCAAGCGCCGCGTCAACCGCCGACTTCACAGCCGCGCTGGGGGCATTGCCGGTGACGACCAGTGCGGGGCCGTTCAGCGAGACCTGGCCCGTGGCCAGCAAGGCCAGTTGTCCAAGCGCGAAGTTGGTGGCCGCCGTGTATTCGGGCGGTGTGGCGACATTTGCGGGAACCGTCATATTGTCGATGACTGCACCCGTCGTCGCGATGGACGCGGATGACGCCGCTGCCGCCTTCGCGGCTGCGGTCGGGGCCATGCCGGACAGCACGATGCCTGATGGGTTCTTCACAGCCGACCAACTCAGCACAGCAGGGGCCGGCGGCGGTGCCACGGCGACCGGAACAGCGGCGGGCGGCGGAGGCGCGACAACGACTGGCGGCGGCGGCGGTGGTGGTGGCGGCGGACATTCGATCGCGGCGTTGCCAAGGCTGAAGCCCTGGGCAAGCTGACCGGAAAGGCTGCTGCGCAAGGCGTTGCAGGCTTCGAAACCGGCTGGACCGCGACCGGCCACATTGTAGATGTTGCCGGCGATCGACACTGTGCCCTCGACCATGCGCGCAAGCTGGCCCATGCCGGCGCTGATCATGCCCATCAGAGCTGCAGGCGCACCGAGCGCGGGCTTCATGTTGTCGGTCACGGCGGCGCCGGGCGCTGCGGCGCGGACGGCGGCGTTGATCTCGGCACGGACGGCATCGGATGGGTACAGGCCTGTCAGCGTGATTGCGCCGCCTGCCGCCTTGGCAGCGGACCAGACATAAGGCGCGACCGTGGGCGGAACGACCGCGCAGGCCTGGCGGGTGAAGCCCTGCGGCGCAGTGGCGATGCGCGGCACGACTTCAAGAAAGCTGTCGGACGTCGCGGCTGCCCCTTCGAAGCAGAAGCCGCTGTCGGAAAGACTGGCCTTGCCTGCGGACAGCCTGCCGATTTCAGCCAGACCAAGCGCCGAAGCGGCTGCGAAGCCGGCCGGCGCGCCAAAGGCGATGCGCTGCTGGTCATCGACCTGAGCGCCGGCGAAGGCGCGGGCGGCGGCGGCCGCATTGGCGGCCTTGGTGGCGTCGTCAGGCACGAAGCCCGTCAAGGTGATCTTCGCGCCATCGCGGATGGCTGACCATGTGTAGGGGCGCAGTGGCTGGGCGACCTTGAGCGCGCCCTCGACCCTCCGGATGCCGGACTGGTCGTCAACCGCTCGGAGCGTGACGGACTGCAGGTCCGCGGCGCGGACATCGCCGGCGACGCTCACGTCGCGGCCCGCAACCATCGCTGCCAGCGGCGCAAGGCCGGGGGTGATGCCTGCAATCGCTGCCCCGGTCGCTTCTGCACGGGCCTTCAGATCATCGGCGATGGGGCCTGCCTTCTGCGACACGGCAAAAACCCACAGCAGGGCCAACGGCAGAAGACCCCACCACCACTTCCTTGGCTGGCACATTGTCCGCCCCCTCATGACTTTTGTTTCTGTGGAGCCATTTGGCGGCCCGACGCAGAACGAAACGATCAACTTCGCGGCTGATCTTGACGAACTCTTGAACAGTGGGGCTGCGGCGGCACTAGAGTCAAGTCAAGATCAGTGAAAGGCCATCATCATGCCGATGACAACAGCGATCTACGGTCAAGGCGACTACAGGACAACAATGTATGGCGGCTTCGGATTGATCCATCAGTCCCGATCAAGATCAGAACGAGCATTCGCGAATATAGAATGCTGGATTTCGTCGTTTTCGTCAGCCGACGAATATCTGGCGACGGTCGCGCGTGCTTCATCGGTCCAATGGTCCCGGCCAACGAAAAGAGGCCCGGGTTTCCCCGGGCCTCCCTGAAACAATCCCCGAGGGGAAGGTTATCAGAAGTCGCGCTGGATGCGCAGGCGTGCTGCCCAAGTGTCGTCCGAACCCTTGAGAAGGCCGGTCTTGGCCGAAACGAGGGAGCCGCGTGGATCGGCGTTTGCGTAGAGAACTTCCACGCCGATGTCGAGGCCGGACACTGGCGACCAGATGATGTTGGTGCCGATGCGGTACTCGTTGAACTTCACCGAAGCGAGACCAACAGCGCTGCTGCCGGGATCGTAGGAGAAGTACGACGCGAACAGCGACTGACGAACCTGCGGGGTCCAGTAGTGGAGGATACCACCGGTGACCGAGAAGGTCTCGACGAGACGCGAACCGCCCGTGACGGTTGCGACGGCATCAGACAGGACGTAGCTCAGTTCGCCGACAGAGTTGGTCGAACCGATGCTGCCGTTGTTGTAGCCGACTGCGCCCTTGGCGTAGACGCCTTCGAGGAACAGGTTCGAGCCGGGGGCCAGCGATGGCAGGTTGAGCTTCACGCCTGCGCCGATGGCGTAGCCGGTCTGCTCGCGGCTGATGATGCCGACTGTGGACTGAACCTGATGCAGGGCACCCATCAACTGGGCAGAACCCCAGGACTGATCGAGGCGCAGAACGGCGACGACGTCTGGGTAATCGCGACCACGGACAGGACCGATCGCGTTGACGCGGCGGCTTGCGCCGTCTTCAAGCGAGAGGGTTGCCGAGAAGCCGCCGCCGAAAGAAGCGGTGTAGGCCAGCATGTTGACGTTGGCGCCGTCGGTGCCGCGGATCGAGCCGTAGTTGTAGTCGGCAGCGTAGAAGTCGAAGAACGACTGGGCCTTACCTGCGGTGATGCCGGCGAACTGGATGAACGCCTTGTCGAGGTTGAATGCCTGGTTGTACTGGTCGGTGCCGCCATTGTACTGACCGGAGTTGGTGGTCATTTCCATGCGGAGGAAGGTGCGCAGGGTGCCGAAGCCGGTCTGGGTGCGTGCGTCGATGTTCAGACGGGCACGGGCGCGGAAGCCGAATGCATCTTCGTTGAGGGTGCTGAGCGCACGCTCGCCAACCAGGTATTCAGCGCGAACACGGCCGCCAACGCGGAGGCAGGTTTCGGTGCCGGGAATGAAGAAGAAGCCAGCGCCGTAAGCCGAGCAGACGCGGACGTAGTCGGCAGGGGCGGCCTTCCGGGACGGAAGATCGGCTGCCATGGAACCGGTGACGGCCAGCAGGCCGGCGGCGGAACCGAGGAGAAGGCTCTTGACGAGCTTCATGGTGAAACCTCCAATAGGATTTTCGAGACCCAAATGCGGGATCAGGATTTTCTCTCTGCAACCACTCCCCTCGCGGGAACCACCTGCAGACCCCTTTTCCCAATCTTCAGGTGAAACCACTTTCGAGATGGTGTCACCAAAAGAGCGCGGAGGAGCTAACCTCCTTCGCATGCTGCAACATACTCTCCCGCCCGGGCCGATCAACCTGAATGAGCGCCCGCCCGGCGGCCGGGGGGTGCTTTGGAAACAGGTGTTGCAAGATCGCCACGGTTTGACCTGCCCGGGTAAGGATTCCTTAACCCTGATGTCGCGCAGCGCAGCTTGCACGACCTGAAAACAGGGTCGAATCCGCTGTTGTCCCGGCCGATTCCGCACCAGTCATGGCCATGTGGCAGAATCAGAACCAAGGCTTCCTTCCTTGCAAGCCCGGCGAAGCAATCCAGGCTGGGTCAGGCCAGCACGCTGATCATCGGAGGCAAACCGTCGTTCGGGGTGCTTTGCCGCGCTGGCAATGGCGCCCGGCAATGTTCGACTCGCCGCTGTCCGATTCGGATTGCGCAGCTTCGCGCACACCTTATAGATAGAGCGTCATGCGGACATGGGCCGGAACGAAGCCGGCTACACGCACCGACCCAAACAACAACGCGGCAATGACCGCATCTTTCGGAGGACACCATGGTTTCCCGTCGTCAATTCGTGGCAGGCACTGCCGCGCTGACCGCAGGCTTCGGCGCTGGCTTCGGCAGCCAGCCCGCCAATGCCCAGGCCGTCGAGCTGCTCAAGATGTTCGTGCCAGCGGCGCCCGGCGGCGGCTGGGACCAGACGGCCCGTTCGATCGAAGCCGTGCTGCGCGCCACCGGCGCCGTCAACGGCGTGCAGATCACGAACGTGCCTGGCGCCGGCGGCGCCGTCGGCCTGCCGCAGTTCCTCAACAACTGGCGCGCCCAGGGCAATTCGCTGATGGTCAGCGGCATGGTGATGGTCGGCTCGCTGATCGCCAACAAGAGCCCGATGCGCCTGACGCAGGCCACGCCGGTGGCGCGTCTGACCGGCGAATTCCTGGCGCTTGCGGTGCCGGCATCGTCGCCGTTCAAGGATGCCAAGGATTTCGCGGCCGCATTGAAGGCGGACCCGACCAAGGTGCCGGTGGCCGGCGGTTCGGCCGGCGGTTCGGACCACATCCTGGTAGGCATGATCGCCAAGGCGGCGGGCGTCCCGGCCGCGAAGGTCTCCTATGTCGCGTTTTCGGGCGGCGGCCCGGCCATGGCGGCGCTGCTTGGCGCGCAGGTCGCGGCGGGCGTGTCCGGCTATGGCGAATTCGCCGAGCAGGTGAAGGCGGGCAAGCTGCGCGTGCTGGCGATTTCCGCCGACAAGCGCCAGCCGGGCATCGACGCGCCGACGCTGAAGGAGCAGGGCATCGACGTTGAACTCTTCAACTGGCGCGGCGTGTTCGCGCCTCCCGGCGTGTCCGACGCGGACCGCAACGCGATGGTCGCCATGATCAGCAAGATGGCCGCAACCCCGCAATGGGCCGATGTCTGCAAGCAGCGCGACTGGTCGATGATCACGCTGGCCGGCAATGACTACAAGACCTTCCTCGACGCTGAGTCGGGCCGGATCGAAAGCATTCTCAAAGATCTCGGCCTGGCCTGAGGCCCATGTCGGGGGACGGGGCAGACATCATGCGGGGCCGGACCAGCGCCGGCCCTGCAACCGGCGAATTGACCATCGCGCTTGGCGTGCTCGCAATGGCCGCAATCGTGCTGTGGCAGGCGTGGAGCATTCCGGTCTCGCCGATCTACGCCAAGGTCGGACCGACGCTGGTGCCGATCATGGCGGGGCTCGGGCTGGCCGTGTTCGGCGTGGCGCTGCTGATCTCGGCCCTGCGCGGCGGCTGGCAGCCGGATGAGGAGAAGGCGCTCGCGCCGGACAGGCTGGCGCTCGGCTGGGTGCTGGCGGGGCTTGCGCTCAACGTGCTCACCATCGGGCCGCTCGGGTTCACGCTTGCCTCCGTTCTCCTGTTTGTCTGCGTGACAAGGGGCTTCGGCTCTCGCAACATGGTGCGCGACGCCGGCATCGGCGCGGCGTTCGCGCTCATCGCCTATCTCGGATTCGCCAAGACGCTCAACATCAACATCGGCTCCGGCGTGATCGAGAGCGGCGTCGAATGGGTCATCTCCAGCTTGCGGGGGCGCTGAGGATGGAAGGCTTCAATGGCCTGATGATGGGGTTCGGCGTGGCGCTGACTCCCGTCAACCTGATGTGGTGCCTCGTCGGCACCACGCTCGGCACAGCCATCGGCGTGCTGCCGGGCCTTGGGCCGGCGCTGACCATCGCGCTGCTGCTCCCCATCACCTTCAAGGTCGAGCCGACCGCCGCCTTCATCCTGTTCGCCGGCATCTACTACGGCGCGATGTATGGCGGCTCGACCACGTCGATCCTGCTCAATACGCCCGGCGAAAGCGCATCCATCGTCACCTCGATGGAGGGCAACAAGATGGCCCGCAATGGCCGGGCCGGAGCCGCGCTCGCCACGGCCGCCATCGGCTCGTTCGTGGCGGGCTCGACCGGCACGCTCGGCATCGCCTTCCTTGCGCCATTCGTGGTCGATTGGGCGCTGAAATTCGGGCCTGCGGAATATTTCGCGCTGATGGTGCTGGCCTTCACCACCGTGTCGGCCGTGCTGGGCTCGTCCGCCGTGCGCGGGCTGACGGCGTTGTTCTTCGGCATCTGGCTCGGCATGATCGGCATCGACCTGCAGACCGGGCAGGCGCGCTTCACCTTCGGCGTGCAGGAGCTGTTCGACGGCATCAACGTCATCGTCGTCGCGGTCGGCCTGTTCGCGGTTGGCGAGACGCTCTACAACGCCGCGACCTACAAGGACGGCGAGACCAAGATCACGCCGCTGAAGGGTTCGCTTATGATGACGGGGCTCGAATGGAAGCGCTCCATCGGGCCATGGCTGCGCGGCACCGCCTTCGGCTTCCCCATCGGGGCGATGCCGGCAGGCGGGGCGGAAATCCCGACTTTCCTCAGCTACTACACGGAAAAGAAGCTCAGCAAATATCCCGAGGAATTCGGCACGACCGGCGCCATCGAGGGCGTGGCCGGGCCGGAAGCCGCCAACAACGCGTCCGCCGCCGGCGTGCTGGTGCCGATGCTGACGCTCGGGCTGCCCACCTCGGCGACGGCGGCCATCATGCTCTCGGCCTTCCAGAGCTACGGCATCAACCCCGGCCCGCTGCTGCTGCAGACGCAGCCCGCGCTGGTCTGGGGGCTGATCGCCTCGCTGTTCATCGGCAACGTGATGCTGCTGGTGCTCAACCTGCCGCTGATCGGGCTGTGGGTGAAGATGCTCAACATCCCCGCCCCGCAGCTTTATGCCGGAATCCTGGTGTTCGCCACCATCGGCACCTATGGCATCAGCCAGTCCTACATCGACCTGATTCTGCTCTACGCGGTCGGCATCATCGGCTACCTGATGCGGCGCTACGATTTCCCCACCGCGCCGGTGATCATCGGCATGATCCTCGGCCCCCTCGCCGAACAAAACCTCCGCCAGGCGATGACGATCTCCGCCGGCGACTGGACGGTGTTCTTCACAAGGCCGCTGTCGCTGACGATCATCGTGATCTCGGTGCTGCTGGTGGCCGGGCCGAAGGTCTACGGGATGGTGAAAGGGCGGCAGCGGGTGGCGTGAGGTGCTCAGCATCTATTGACGTGGGCGGCACTCTGGGCCGAATCGCGAGTTCCGAGACATGCCAAATTGGCTTGAATTGCAAAGTTTATAGAAAAATACTGGGCGTTGGAGCCTACTCAGGGAACCCACCATGAAGAGTTTCGATAGCCGCACGTATAGCATCAATGACTTCGTTGAATGGGATAGTCAGAAACAACTCGTACTGAACCCAATTTTTCAACGACGAGCGGTCTGGAGCGAAAAAGCGAAAAGTTATCTTGTCGACACCATCCTAAGGGGTAAGCCTATCCCAAAGGTGTTCATCCGACAAAAGCTCAACGTAACAACGAAAACCTCTCTGCGCGAGGTAGTGGACGGTCAACAGCGGTTACGTACAATTCTATCTTACGTGAAAGACGGGTTTGCTTTGGCGCGTGGCCAGCACCCTGAATTTGGAGGCCTCCGCTTTAGTCAGCTCCCCGAAGAAATACAGGCGCAAGTTCTATCATTCGAGATCGCAGTCGATTTGCTTATCAACCTGCCTGACAGAGAAATCCTCGATATATTCGCAAGGCTCAATTCCTATGCAGTAGTGCTGAATGAGCAAGAGAAAATTAACTCGGGGCACTTTGGTCCATTTAAGGTATTGGCCGACAAGATAGGCTTCGATTACAACGAATACTGGACTAGGCTCAGGACCTATTAATGTGCAAGCGAATGTGATTCAGAGTCCCTTTCGAGGAGATTCTGATGAGTGGCCTGTTTCTGCTGAGCGAGCGTCAAATGGCTCGGATCACACCGTTTTTTCCCTT